>CAADIG010000014.1_pt1 | contig 204149 bp, 198 predicted proteins | sample 2381321 | NCBI WGS metagenome assembly CAADIG01 (sample SAMEA5147519, study PRJEB30075) | plant metagenome | biome: Evergreen rainforest; feature: Forest; material: Leaf | place: Madagascar | collected 2016-11
AATGCTCACAACCTCACCCGTCACGCTGCTTACTTCGTGGATCTGAAACACGCTCTTTGCGATATCGACGCCAACAACGGTATTCGTCATGATCATGACTCCAGTTTGGTCCAAGACAGCTTTGGTTTAGCACGGACCAGACAGCAGTTGCGGTTCCGTGGACGCATTACCGCCGTCTCAACTTCGGGGTGGGAGGCGTCCATTACATTTCCTCCGTGCGTTCGCCCGGCATGGCGTACTGGACACGCTGGTACAGCGGGAAGATGGTCGTGTAGCCCGGCACCGGAACCGGGTCGGTTCCCGCCAAATGCGGGAACACGTACATCAGCAAATCGGGGTTGGGCAAGCGCTGAAACTGGTTGCGCACCTCATTGGCGGCGGTGCGCGTGTAGCGTGCCTGTTCAGCGGGAGCGGCCCGCACATCCGCGTTGCTCAGCGGGCGGCGCAGGCTCTGGCGGGCATCGAGCAGTTGGCGGCGAGCCACCTGGCCCGTACCACCGCCACCCGTGCCGTCGCCGGCATGCTGGTGCCAGATGTCCTGCATGGTGCGGCCACCGTGCGGCAGCAGCTCTTCCTTGCTGGTCGCGCAGCCGGCCAGTGCCGCCACGGCCGCTGCCAGCAGCAGCGACTTAGTCCAATTCGAGTGCATGAGCTTCTCCTGCCCGATGGTCGACACGGCGGCCTTCGGGGTCGTAGTCGATCTCAAGGGGTTTTTCGAGGTGCACTGCGACCCGCGCGCCGGGCTGCACATAGACGGCGGCGAAGGCCTGGCCGTAGAGCTTGTTGACCCAGTCGGACATGTCGCGCACGCCACCGGCCAGGATGCGGCCCACAGCCTCGTTGCTGCTGATGCCCACCGTGCCGATGGAGCCGTCTGCTCCGGCGTACGACATCTGGCCGCTGTCAGAGTCAATGAGCGAGGCCGCGCCCGCACCGGCTGCGGTGATCAAGGCCTGGGTGCCTAGATACTGCTGTGCATTGCTGCGGCGTTCGCCACCGACACAAGGAATGCCAAAGGGGTCGCTGATCCAGCCCAAACCATCCTGCTGGTTGTTCTGCTGGCTGTTGCGTTCGCTGTCTTCGGGAATCGTGCGCACAGTTCCGTCGTGGAACACGAACGTGATGGAGCGGACTTGCCCCCTGACGCACGAGAGCGTCCAGTCCCCGCTGGCCGTGCCGCTGAACACGGCGCCGGCCACGTCCGGAATGTCGATGCCGTTCGCGGTCAGGTTGTCCGGCCCGACCAGGACTTTGAATGGGAACGGATCGTTGACGGTTCCGTCGATCGGTACACGGCCAATGAGGGCCGTCATCGCGACCGAGCCCATGAGGGTGGAGTTCGTCGGCACCGTATAGACGGCTTTGGCGCTGCTCACGCCGGCCGCGCGGGCACCAGCGTCGGCCACGCTGCCGATGGTGGTCTCCAGGGGCTTCTGCGCCGGCCCGAAGCTGGTCGGGAAACTCACGCCGCCGCTGCCGCTGCGCCCGTCGCTCTGCCTGGCGTCGTCCGGCTCCACCCAGCGGATCGCGTCCTCGCTGGAGAGGTCCTCACCGTCGCCGTCGCGCAGGCCGAGGCCGACGGGCAGATCGGTATGGCCGCCGCCGCCAATGCTTTCAAGCCGGTGCTGCAGATCCGCCAGCAACCCCTCGGTCTGCTGGCGTTCGCTCGCCAGTTGCTGCTGGTCGCGCAGCAGGTTGCTGCGTTCGGCTTCCAGGGCGTTGTTGATGCGTTGGTCAATGGCGCTTTCGCGTTGGCGCAGCCGCTGGTTCTCTTCACGCTGCGTACGGTTGTCGGCGGTGGCCGTCTGCAGTTCGATGCGCAGTTGCTTGACCTGCGCAACGAGGGTCGCGACGGTATCGCTCGGGGTATCGCCTTCGATGCCCAGCGCCTGCATTTCCTCCGGCGTGAGCTGGTTGCCGGCGTCGAGCGTGCCCGGCTCGGGCGCGCCACCGGAGAACAGGCGGATGCCGAAGAACAACGCCAGCAGCACCACCGGGATCATCAGCCACTTCAACAGGCCGTTACTGCGCATGGTCGGCCTCCGTGATGTCGTCGGCCGCGTTCGGCAGGTGCACCGCCGGGTCGAAGCGCTGGATGGCCGGCAGCAGCGACTTCGCCAGATCACCACCGCGCGTGACGAGGTACAGCACGGTGGTGTCTTCCGGCGTGCCGCGTGGCCCCAGGCCGGGATGCTGGAACGTGGCGGTGAGGAAGTCGCCCTGCAGAGCGCGCGGGTCGAGCGTGAGCCAGCCGCCGCTGGTGTTGGTGAGGCGTACCGCCGTCACCCACTGGTCTTCCAGGCGCCACGACGCCAGCGCGGTGGCGCGCACCGGCAGAGTCGGCAGCAGCGTGTCGAGCAACAGGTCGCGGCGCAGATTCACGCGCATGATCCCCGCCACCGGCTCCACGGTGCGTAGCGGTGCGAAGAGGTTTTGTGCGGCGTAGCGTGTCAGAACCACCGGCACCGGCGTCTCGCGCCGGGGCGATCGTGCCGGCTCCGCAGCGGCAGTCGTCGCGCTTTCGGTGTCCTGCTGCTGGCCGTAGCGCAGCGGCGTGGCGTCGCCTTCGACGATACGCACCGGCTCCAGTGGAGGCTCGCCGTCCCTGGCTGGTTCGGCGGCGATATCGAGCAGGATCAGCGCGCCGCTGTCTGCATCCTGCAACTGCAGGCGCGTCGGCTCGATCGGCTCACTGGCGCGCAGGTAGATCGCGCCGCCCGCGCTCTGTACGCGCAAGCGGTCACCGACGCTGGCCGGCACGCCGACGCGGACGTTGCGATCGATGAACACGATGCGCTCCTGATCGACCACCAGCGGTACGGCCAGGGGCAATCGCTCCCAGCGCAGAATCTCCACGGCCTGGGCGATGGGCGCTGCCACCACAGCCAGTACACCCAGCCAGGTGATGAGTAGAGGTCTCATGGGTTCTCTCCTTGCACACCCAGTCCGCCGCGCGCCGGTGCTTCCGGCGCCGGGGTGGCGATGCGTTGCGGCGCGCCGTCATAGCAGTCGAGGACGAGGCCGAAGGGATTGCGGGCGGGATCGACGTCGGCACGGGCGACTTTGATCGGGTAGCGCACCAGGGCCCGCTTGACTTGTTCCGGGCCGTGGTACTCGTCCGCGCTGATGTCGAGCGTCACGACCCAATCGCGGTCGGACACCACTCGCACCCGGGCGGTGGGGTTGTCGCCGTAGCCGCGGCCAGGAATCTCGTAGATGCCGCGCACGCGCTGGCGCAATTCGCCGGTACTGCGGCGGTAGTCGTAGTCGGCTTTCAGGAAGGCCTGGCAGGCTGGCGTCAGGTACGGCGAAAGCACATGGAGATTGCGCGCGTAGTCTTCTTCGCCATTCGTGGGCCAGCGCTGCAGTTGCTGGAACACATAGAAGGTGAAGGCATAGATGCTTTCCGGCGGCACTTCCCACCATTGCCGCGTACTGCCGGAACGCAGATCGGGCGGGACGTGTATCGTCAGATCGCGTGGTGCGCTCCACCAGCCGCCGCCCATCACCAGGGCGACCAGCAGCAAGGCAGCGGCGCCGATGCGCAGCGTCCTGATGTGCGCCTGCAGGTGAGCCACCTCGTTGCGGAACCGGCTCATCGCACGCCCCTCCGGTTCGACCAGAAGCCGCTGCGCATGATCAGCACATGCCCGCCGACCCAGCCGGCGAGCAAGGGATACCGGGACGCGATCCACCATTGCAGGTGGCGGTACAACCAGGTGTCGGGCCGGCCGCGTTTCTGCCGGCGCAGCATGCCGCCGCCGACGAACACGCCGAAGGCGATGCCCAGCACGATGCAGGTCGGCGCCAATGCGATGGTCGAGAATAGCCAGGCCAGCGGCGCGCCGAGCAGCAGTCCCGCCGCGCCGGACAGGCCGCAGCAGATCCACAGCTCATCGGCCGTCAGCCCGCGCACCACCACCGGATGCCGGTTGAGGCGGTGAGGCAGGAACGAGACCGTGCCGTCAGTGCGAACATGATGCTCGGACATGGTCAGCCCCTTACAGGATGCCGGTCGCTTCAGTCAGCAGCCAGATGCCGATGACCAGCAACACCGCCCCGACTGCTACGGTGAGGCCAAACTGCCCCCACGTTTTCCTGCCCGTATGGATCTCGGCGTAGGTGCCGTACGCGTGGTAGCACACCCCGATGAACATGCTGGCGACCACCAGCAGCGCGACCAGCAACACGATGTCGTACCCGTAGTTCCTGATCGTCTCCATGATGCCGCCGCCAGTGCCTCGCGAAGGGTTCTCCAGCGAGGGCAGGCCCTGCGCGAATGACAGCGCGGGCAGCGTGAAGAGGCTCAGTACCAGCGAGGTACGCCGGACGAGGCGGGTGAGAGAGAGGCGAGTTTCCATGGTCTGACCCTTTCTGGTTACGAGAGGAGGAAAAAAGTCAGCACCAGGTACAGCGCGAGGAATCTCACGATGACGCCCAGGAACTGACGCTGATTGATCCGTTCCTCAGCCCACCCGACGTAGGCCGTGCGAATGGCCCATGCGCCCCACAGCAGCAGCACGGCGAACACCAGGCCGACCAGCACGGTCGCCATAAGCGCGGGTGCGATGCTGCTGTTGGCTTGAAAGGCGGCGAGTTGCGCGGAGGTCATGGCCGGGCCTCCGGTGTCTCGGTGGCCGCGGCGTCGACGCGGTAGTCGCCGGCCAGCTCGGCGGGATCGCGCGGCTGGGCGCGAGAGGGGGAGAGGTGGGTCTGGAGGCCGGCGCGCACGCGCGCCAGATCATCGAGCAGGCGCGGGTAGTCGAAGTGGTAGCGTTCGCCCGGTGTGACCGGCGCATCGGCCGCGCTCTGCGCAATGAAACGCTCCAGCGCGTCGAGCTGGCGCAGCGCTGCCGCCAGTTCCTCGCGTTGCGCCGCTGTGCCGGCCTGGGCGGCCAGTGGCACGCCGGCCATCAGGGCGGTCATGAACAGAACGGTCGCGCCGCAGCGTGCGGCGCGGAGCCGAAGCGGAAGCACCATCGCGCCATTCCTCGTCAGATCAGCAATGGCTCGATCGTGGCGAGGCAGGCGCGCTCAGGCCGCAAACAATGGGAACTGCGCGGCTACCGTATTGGTGGGCTGTCGTGGGGTTGGGATAACGGGAGAAGGTGAGGTATCGTCCACCCATGCTCGGGAAACACTTCCTGGGCATGAGGTCGCGCTACCGACTGGAAGACAGGCGGGCGGTGCCATGTTCCGACATCACCGAATGGAATGTGTGGTTCGCCAGTGCCGACCGCCGCGTGGCGGAAACGTGGATCGGCGACCTTCGCGCCGAGACCGCTCCTCCAATGAAAACGGGGCGCCATTGCGCCCCGTCCCTGTTCTTTCTTGAGGGATCACATGACCCCTCTGGGCCGTAACGAACGGCCGCGCAGGTCTACAAGTACTTCTTGAAACTGCTGGCAGCCAAGGCCACGACAAGCCCCAGCAGTGCCGCGCTGGGTAGCAGGATCAGCAGTGGATGCACCGCAATCGGCATCGCCAGATAGATCACCCAGGGCAGCACGGCCAGTGGTAGCAGTGCGGCCTTTGCGCGGTGGTAGATGAAGCCCGACTCCCTGCCGGCCCCGAACTTGCGCACGTCGCGGCGCACCAGCCCGTCAACGAAACCGACGAACGCCGCCAGGAAGAAGAGCGGCAAGGTCAGCACCAGCACCAGAAGGCGGACCAGAAATGTCAGCGTGATGAAAGCTGCGGCGATCAGGTAGTTCTCGGACCAGGTGTAGGCTTGGCTGATGTAGTAGCGGAAGTTGCGCGCATCCTCGCGAGCGGGGCGCCTGGCGCGCTCGGCGGTGTGGTTCATCCGGTCGAGTAATCCGGTTCTGACGAACATCCATTCAAAGCCGGTATCGACCAGTTGGTGCGCCGTGTGGCCGGGTTCGCGCACGACGGCGCTGCGGGTGAAATGATTGGAGAGATGGCCGAGTTCGTATTGCAGCATCGCCTGCGAGTGCCGCCAGCCCTGGTCTTTCCAGAGCGTGTGCATGCCGATGCACTCGATGATGATCGAGAGCAGCAGCGAGGCCACGAGCACCCCGAACAGCCGCAACGGCAAGGTGATCAGGCCGACGATCAGGCCGTGCCGACGGCCTTGCTGCTGTTGCACGGTGGAGGTGCCATCGCTCATGGCCGTGCCTCGGTGGCAGCGCTGTCGGCCTCGGCCAGGTCATCGAGCAGATTGTCCGGCAGGGGTTCGTCCTGGCGGCCGGGCGTGCCCAGGTTCTCCCACCAGCGTCCGGCTTCCGTATAGCTCTGGCGCATGTACTCCGCGAGCTGCTGCAGATCCCTGGGCATCACTTCATCGGGGTCCGGGGCCGGCAGCGGCATGCGCACCTTCCAAAGCTGACCGCCCTGCAGCAGCGCGAAGCACTGGCCCTTGGGCAGGCCTACGACGTGCGACGGCTCGATCATCGGCACGCTGGACATGCTGATGCGGTCCTGGGTGTTCGACGTGAAATCCGTCGCGCCGCGGATATCCGAGCTGTCCGTCGCGCCCGAGACGATGGTGGTCGTATAGACCTCGACCTTCGGCAACTGCCTCGTCAGCAGTTCCGCGGTGGCCGTCTCGCGCACGCGCAACATGAACAAATTGTTGAAATTCCCGATCACCTGACCGGCCTTCGCGCGGTTGCCGATGCGCGCCTCGATGTCGGAAAGCGTCTGCGTGTAGGCGGTGACTTGCAGGCCCGCACCGCCGCCCTTGTTGATGAGCGGAATGAACTCGTCGCCCATCAATTCATTGAACTCGTCGGCATGGACGTTGATCGGCACGCGCGCGCCAGCCGATGCGCCTGGCAGGCCGTCGTCGATCCCGTGCTTGTAGATGTGGCCGGCGACCGAAACCAGGTCGGAGAACATGGAATTGCCGACCGCTGCGGCGACCTCGGCGTCGGACAGCGCGTCCAGACCGACATAGACAATGGCACGTTTTCGGATGACCTGCATCCAGTCGAAGATCGGCCTGGGGTCATTGAGGTCGGAATAGTTCGGGGCAAGAAGCTGAGAGATTTTTCCGCTGGTGAGCTTCTCCAGCAGCGGGAGCAGCGATGCAACGATCTTGTCGAAGTAGGTCTTGTCGTAGCGCACCGCCGAGCGCAAGCCGTCGAGCACTGGGTCGTAGTTGCGCGCCTGGGAGAGGTACTGCTCCAGCGCCACCACGCGCTTCTCGCGCCCGATCATGTTGCGCGGGATGTTCTTCTCGTTGAGCTTGGCCTCGATCTGGACGATCACCTCCCAGGCCTTGGGCTCCGTCTTGGCGAAGTAGTGCTGGGCGTACTCGATGAACAGCGCGTCGATGTTGATCACGTGGCGCTGGATCAGCATGTAGTCCGGGCGCTGCCCCAGTTCCACCAAGGCGCGCGCGATGATGTTGACGAACCGCCACGCGAACTCCCTGAAAGCTGCACTGTTGCCTTCGCCGGAGAGCTGTCCCGCGATGCGTGTCGCCACTTCCGAGATCCGCCCGAAGCGGCCCACGGCGTTGTAGCGGGCGCTGATTTCCGGCCAGCCGAGATGAAAGATGTAGAACTCGCCTTCGCGCCCCGCGCGCTTGGCCTCGACGTACATCCGCTTCAGGAGATCGGCATCCCCCTTGGGATCGATGACGATCACGACCTCGTGTTCATCCGCGGCGTTCCTGCGGCGAATGTCCTGGGTGACGAACAACTCGGCGAGTCGCGTCTTGCCCACGCGTGTGGTGCCCAGCACCAGCGAATGGCCGACGCGCTCACCGAGCGGCAGGCTGACGTCCACCTCATCGGGTTCGATGCCGTGCAGGCGCGGCAGCCCGCCCACCGGCGGCAGCGGGCGCACCAGATTCATGGGCACATCCCAGGCCGTGAGCGCGGACAGCCGGGACAGCGGGAACGGCGCGAATTCCAGCCGTTCCTCCAGGCGACGCGCCAGCCGGTAGGCCGGCGTCGGCTCGACGTAGCGCCGGAACTCCGGCCGGTACGTCTGCATCAGCCTATGGGTGTGCTTCTGTTCCCACAGGAACCCCCGCCCCACGAACAGGCGCTGCTGGCTGACCGGCACGTCGCGACTGCGCATCACGTAGCGCGGGAGCCGGCGAATGTTGCGGCGGTAGCGCAAGATCGCCAGTGCCTGGCGCAGGCGAATGGCGCCGAAGGCGGTGAAGGCCAGTGCGCTGCCAATGCCGATGGCCGGCGTCAGCGCGAGCGACCACGGTGCCACCAGGGACAACGTCGCGGCGGCGGCGCAGACCACGACGGAATACAGTTCAACCGCTGGCCGCAGCAGAACCTCCACGGGTTGCGTCTGCGCCATGGCGTCACTGCTCGATACCGGTGCTCGTGATCAGCACGGGGTAATGTTGTACGCTCAGGCGTTCGCCCAGATCATCGGCGGCCACCGGCGCAAGCTCCAAACCGGGCGCCGCCTCGCGCAGGCGGGTCAGCCCGGCCGGGGTCTCGACATTGACTACCAGACCCACGGCGCCGCGTTCGCGCAGCGCCGTGGCGTGTTTGCGCAGCCAGGCATGCGAGGCGTCGTCGTCTCCGATCAGGAAGAATGGCTGCAAGCCCGGCGCTTCGATGACGCGACGCGCAACGGTGCCCGGTGAGAGCGTCGGGCTGCGCACCGGCAGCATGTCTGCCTCGCTGACGAGTTTCGCCGGTACGGCCGGTACGGGAATGAGCGGACGCTCCGCGCCGGGCGAGCGTGGCTGGAGGTTGAGCGCTTCGTAGTACGGCAGCGCGGAAGCGCCGCCGCGATCCTCCACGACGACCAGCGGTGTGGGTTGGGCACTGGCGCCATGCGATGCCAAGAGCGCTACCAGCAATGCGCCAGCAGCCTGGAGCCAACGGGTAAATGGCAGGCCGCTGGTGGGCCGGGTCGTTGGGACAGAGGCGGTGGGGGACATGAAGCGGCTCCTTGAGTCAGGGAGCCGCTACCTTCACGCCATGGGCAAACGGGATCAGCAAAGAATGGGATCTGCGCCGCGCCCGTTTTTCAATGGGCACGGCCCTGGATGCCCGGCGGTGATTCACCGATCACGCGGGCCAAGTGTTGGGACACGCTGCGCCGGTAGCGTGCAGCGGGCGCACCACCCGCGGGTCGGTGGTAACGGCCGATCGCGAGTAGCCAATCCTCGCCAGGCTGGTGCTGTTCGCGCAGGATCTCGGCGGCGATGGCCAGGTTGGCATAGGGGGCGAGCAGATCGCAGGGACGGCGGTAGCGGTGTTGCTGATAGCCAAGGTTGATCTGCCCCAGGCCGGCATCGACGCGGGTGGGCGGTACCTGGCGCAACGCCTGCTGCAAACCTGCACAGGCCTCGGCGCGGGTGGCATAGCGGCGCGACTCGCCAGCGATGTTCAGCGACCAGGGCCAGGGAACGATACGGGGGCCGCGCCGGATGCCGCTTTCCTGAAGTGCTACCGCATAGAGTACGGTCGATGGGACGCCGGCGCGCTGCGCGGCTAGCTGGTAGGCCGGTGGCGGAGTTTCCTGTGCCTGGATCGGACACGCCATCTGGCTGCTGAGCATCAGTACGGCCAGGGCCGAGCGCATGCGGGTCACGGCTGGCGTTGCCATTGACCATTCACCTGGCGCACCACTGCGGGCAACTCGCCGGGCAGCCCCAGCGACAGCCAGCGTCCGCCGTCATGGTTGAGCGTGAGCGAACCGCTGCGCACCCGCGCCGGGTCGATCTGCGCACGCTGGGCCCAGTCTCGAATACGGGCGTCGTCCTGGCGGCTGCCGACCATGTAGACGTCGAACTCGGCGCCGCTGGCTTGCAGGCGCCGCACGAGTTGACCGCAAGGGGCACAGCTTTCCTTGACGAACACCGCCGTGCGCCCGCTGCCGGTCGCGGTGAAACCGCCCGGCGTCGCGTCCGGCAGATTCACGCGCTGGGCGTCGGGGTGCAGGCGTTGCCAGGCGTCGTCATAAGCACGCTGATAAGCCAACAATTTCTCGACACGCCGCGCCTCGGCCTGCACTTGCAACTGCGCATAACGACGGCGTTCCTCGTCACTGCGCGCTTCGATACCCAGGGCGGAAAGCGGGTCAAGGTTGGGCGAGTAGATGCCGAGCGGCCCCTCCATCAGTTCGCGGTAGCGCGCCCATTCGTCGTCGCGCAGTCCCCAGTCCCGCGCGAAGCGTTCGTCCCGGTGCTGCTCGACCTGGGCCGGCACGACACGGGATTGGCTGGTGGTGGCCTGCTGGGCCATGGCAGGCATCTGCAGCACGGCCAGCACAGCCGCGATGAGCATCGTCTGGCGTTTCATGGCGCGCGCTCCGTCAGGGGATCGCCAGCCGGCGCGTCTGCCCGGCGTGGCTGAATACCGCCGTACCGCCATCGATGGCATCCAGGCGCCACTGACCCACGGACTCGCCCGGCAGTACCACCTGGATCTGCGCGGCCGACCATTCACCACTGGCCGGCGCGACCGACACCGTAAGCTGTCCCGCCCGCAGATCGAGGCCGACGACCCGGAACGGCATCGTCGGCTCCTTGGTCGCAGCGGCGGCTGGCCGGATTGCACGGGCCGGTGCGGGAGAGGCGGGGCGGGCTGCTGTACGACTGGCCTTGAGCTGTTCGACCTCGCGCCGCAGCGCTTCCAGTTCGTCGACCTTGGAGCGTTCGGCCAGGGCCTGCTCCAACTGACCGATGCGGGCATCGAGGGCCTGGCGCGTGCTTTGCAGCGCCGCTGCTGTGACAGCCTGGGGCCGTGCCTGCAGGGTCTGATGGGCGTCGTTCAATTCCTCCACCCCCACCTCAAGCAGCTGCAATTGCCGCAGCGCCGTGTCGAGCTGTTCCTGTGCGGCCAGATCGCCGGCGACCCGAAAGCTGATGAGCACCAGCGCGGTCAGCCCGGCCATCCACAGCCACAACAGGATGTGTGCTACGGAGGCCGCGCGCGAACGCATGGCGTGCGATGGCTTCATGGCTGGCCTCCATCCGTCACGGGAAAGGTCTCGGCCGGTTCGGTTACGGGCTCGCTCGCCGGCGCAACGTCCAGGGCATCGCCGGGGCGGATGAAGCAGATCTGGCGGTGGCGGTCATCGACCTGCAGATCCCAGGCAGGGCCGGCCAGGGTCAGCAGTGCGTCGCGCAAGGTCAGCGGCCCCAGACGCAGGTGAGCCGCCGGCAATTGCAGCGAATACAGTTCGATGACGACATGCGCCGTTTCGCAGAGCTGGTAGCCGCTGCGCCGGAGTACGTGGCGCAGGCCGTCGCCGACTGTGGCGCGGGCCTCCTCGGGCATGCTGACATCGATCACTTGCTGCAGCAGGTCGCGCTGGGCAACGGTGGGCGCGAGCTCGACGAGGGTGTAGCGTCCGTAGCGCACGACCGGAATCAGCTCCGGCGTGGCGGGCTCGGGGATGGTGGCGACCTCTTCGACGGGAGGTGGCGCGGTCGGCGCTGCGCTGGTCGCGCAGCCGATGGTCAGGGCGGCGGCCAGCAGGCTGACGCCGACCAGACGCCGTGAGGGAGGAATGACTGGCATGGCTCGGCTCTCGGTTGCGAGTTGCAATGAGCCGATACCTTCGTCCACCCCCCTGATCCGGTCACTAAAGAATGCGCAACAGGCGGGCTCCGATTTCTTCCGCCACGCAGCGTGGATGCCAATATCCTGACCAGTGCTCAGGCAGGTACAGGCAGGAATTCATGTATTTGTTTCGCGTTATGGGACTGAAAATGGTACATTACGCGAAATGATTGCAATCCAGGAGGCTGCCGATGCCCCAATCCCTGTCCGAGGCCCTGAATGCCTTCGAGCGTGCGGGCAAGTTGAACGTACGGAGCGACGATCTGCGCGCGGCCTTGCCCGGGGCGAGCGCCGAAGGGTTGCGCAAAGCGCTCTATCGCCAGCAGCAGGGCGGGCGGCTGGTGCGTCTGTCGCGGGGAGCGGAGCACTGGCTGATCGTACCGTTTCAGTACGCGACGGCGGGCAGCCCACCGTTGGAGGCGTGGCTCGACCCCTACCTGCGCAAGACGCTGCGCACGCCGTACTACGTCGGGCTGCTCAGCGCGGCCGAGGTCTATGGTGCCTCGCCCTATGCCGTGATGGTGACGCAGGTGATGGTGGCGCAGAAGCGGCGCCCGATTACCGTCGGCCGGCATGAGGTCGTCTTCCACACGCGCGTGCGCATCGAGGCGATGCCGACCCGATGGCATGAAAGCCCCGAGGGACGGTTTCGCGTCAGTACGCCCGAGCTGACCGCCCTGGATCTGATCCAGCGCGAGAGCATGGTTGGCGGCATGGCCCGGGTGCTGGAAGTTCTGCGCGGGTTGTGGGGGCAATGCACGCCGGAGGGGTTCTCGACGGCGCTCGATGCCATGCGCAATGTCCCGGTGGCGCAGCGGCTGGGCGCGCTGATGGTGCTCGACGGCCAGTCAGGGCTGCTTGTGCCCGTTGCACGCTGGCTCAAAGGCCAGCCGGCGCGGCTGGTTGCCCTCGAAGGCCCCCTGCCTTCGGATGACGCTGCCGCCGGCAGCGTCGATCCGGATTTCAAAGTCTGGATTCCCGCTACGTTTGAAGGAGCCAATACATGATGCAGCACGCCCACCTGACTGCCTGGCAGGCGCAGGCGCCCTGGCCCAAGCGCAGCCAGATCGAGCAGGATCTACGCCTGTCGCGCGGCGTGGCGGCGATCTTTGCCGACGAGGTGCTGCGCGAGCACCTGGCCATGCGTGGCGGCACGGTGCTGCACAAGGCACACCTGGCGCCCGCGGCGCGCTATTCGGAAGATATCGACCTGGTACTGGTCAAGGCGATGGACACCGAGGTGCTGGATCGCCATCTGCGCCGCGTGCTGGCCCCGGTGCTGGGACGCCCCAGCGACTCATTGATTGCCGACGCCTGGCTGGCGATCCGCAATGTGCTGCGACCGTCGAAGATTCTGCGCACGGCGTACAAGTTCGTTCCACTGGGATTGCAGCGCGAGGAGACCATCAAGGTCGAAGTCAATCTCAACGAAAGCGCGTCGCTCTATCCGCTGGTGCAGGTCGAACTGGACACGCTGGACGAGGATGGCGATCCGGTACGCGCCACGGCGCATTCCTATGACATCAACGAAATGCTGGGTACCAAGACGCGGGCGCTGATGCAGCGGGAACAGGGGCGCGACCTGTTCGATCTGGCCCATGCCTGGCAGCTCGGCGAGGCCGGTGCCACGCCGTACGCTGTCGATGGTGCCAAGGCCATGGAAGCGTTCTCCTGGTATCTGGAGAAGGAAGGCACGCAGTTCAGCGCGCAGGAGGCCAATGCCCATCTGGATGCCCGGTTGGCCAAGGTGGCATTCCGGCGCGACATGGATACGCTGCTCCGGCCAGGCTTGCCTGCGTTCGATGTGGATGATGCGGCACGGGTCGTGCGCGAGGCCTATTTCCAGCACCTTGCATGACATCACCTTGGATGTTCTCCATATCCTGTGGGGAAAAAAGGCCGGCGCCCTTGCGGGACGCCGGCTGGCAGGTGCATCAGGCCGCGACAAGCTGCCGGGCCAGGGCGACTTCGATGGAGTCGCCGTCCTGGTTGAGGACATCCAACCCGGACTCGGGTACGTCTCCCGACGTGCTCTGCGAGACCAGGATTTTTTTGGCCATCAGTGCCAGGCACGTCATCTGCGACGTCGCCGCATAGCCCAGGTAGATCACCTTCACATGCTGCTTCTGACCGATACGCCAGGAACGGCGTGCGGCCTGCTGCAGCGTGTAGATGTTCCAGCCCGATTGCATAAAGACAATCGTAGGGAACTCCAGCAGATCAAGGCCGGTTTTCACCAGCTCCGGATTGGTGATGAGGATGTCTATGCCACGATCAAGTTGCTCGGCAATCCAGTCTTCACGGCGAGAGGCATCGACGCTCGCGCGCAATACCGCTACCTTGAAGCCTTCTTGCTCCAGCAGCATCTTCAACCGGCTGGTGGTGTCCCGCGTACCGGTGTAGACGGAATAGACCAACGTCTTGCGACCCGCGGCTTTCTCCTCCCGGCAGATATCGATCAGCTCACGCTCTTTCGGCATCACCTGCAGCTCGTTGAACTGAGCCGGGGTGAATGCCAGTACCTCCCGCGTGCGCGGATGGCGGACGGTCTCTGCCCGAAAGCAGCAGTCGGACCAGGCCAGCAACACGTTGAGGACGACGCCCAGAAGCGTTGTGTCCCGCTTGCGCAGGGCTTCCTTGAGATCCGCCGTCAAGCTGGCAGCCAGCTTGCCGTAGGTCTCGCCTTGCTCGGCGTCCATCGCGACCTCTCTGAACTCCTCGTCATACGGAGGCAGCACGCCACCGATGTCTTTGAGCTTGAGGAAAATCGTGTACGGCAGGACGCAGCGCAGTACGCCTTTCGGCCCGAACCCTGGGGCTTTGACCGTTCTGACCGTGACCTTGGAGCCTTTGGCTGTCTTGTGGGCCGGGCCGTCGCTCTCGGAATAGATATCCTTGAGGACACCGTGATCCCTCATGAACGCCATGGCGGCGGCGTTCATGCTGCCGCTGGCGCTCGGGCGATACCCGTCTTCGATCATGCGGCCGGGCAGCGCCCGGAACAGAAGATGGAACAAATCGTCCGCGTAGCCGCCCATCAAGGTTCCGGTCAGCAGCAGGGTCTTGCGAGCCTTGGCCGCGATGACGCCCATGGCCTGGCCCTGTGCCGACCCACCGGTCTTGTACTCGTGCGCTTCATCAGCAATCAGCAAGTCGAAGGTGCTCTGCGGAAGATAGCGTTTCACATACTCGCTGGGTTGATAGCCACCTTCACCAAAACCAAACTCCATCGAGGCCATCGCCCTTTCCATGCGATGTGCCTGCCGGTCTGAAAATACCAACTCCCCACGCTCGTCCATCAGGTTGATGAAGTTGTGCAGGTTGTCGCCGAGCATTGACGCCAGGAATGAATCACCGAACGTCTTCATCAGCTTGGCCGCAGTGGCTTCGCCGATGGTGGGAATGCGCTTGAGCGCCCGCAGCACCGCGGAGGACTGATCGCTGCCCGACAGGCTGCGCGGACGCATCAGCGTCCACAAGGTGCTGTTGCAGACGCCGCACTTGCGGCGCGATTCCTCGGACTCCAGTTCCAGTGCGCTGACGGGATCGCCATCGAGGTTGTGAACCATGGTGCCGCAATGCGGGCAGGCTCCGAACACGCCGTACTTCGTGCGCTTGCGGACGAAGGCAGGCTTCCAGTGGAATCCCATCCTCATCCTGACCCTGCCGATGATGAAGAACTCCTGACCCTCTGCCGGCACGTTCAACTGCTCACGCAGCTTGATCAGCTTGAGCAAGGTGTCGGGGCCGTTGAGCACCCAGACCTTGGCACCGGCGACGGTTTCGAGGATCTCCCGGCGCCACTTGTAGACAAGGTGCGGCGGGCTGAGGACGAGCGTGCGACGATAGCCTTCCGCGTTGAGCACGGCCGCCAACGCAATGCCGACGGTCGTTTTGCCCGTGCCCATTTCGCCATTGACGATGGCTGCGCGCTCGCCCTGGTTGACGAGCAGTTCAGCCGCCGCATGGACGACTTCGGCCTGGGCGGGGAACAACTGCCGCTTGAGGCTGGCGACGACGAGTTGTCGGTTGGTACGGGGCACACCGTTGTAGACCGGGGGATTGGCCTGGTTCAACGAGTCCAGCAGTTGGTCGCCGAACTCCGTGACGAAGTCCTGCAGGCTGAACGACAGTTCGTCGTTTGCAGGGTCGAGCAGATCGTCCTCGGCGAGCGTGTGGGTTGCAGCCGGAACCGCTTTGAGTGCTTGTGTGTTCATGGTGATGCTCCAGAAAAATGGGGCATGCACCGCCTCCAGGGCGATGGCACGCCCCTGGGGGTTGAAGGTGGAAGGACAGCCTTCGGCTGTCTGGAATGGATCAGTATTCGCTGGGCAGCAGCAACGTGGTGACGCTGCGATCCCACTCAGTGATGATCCAGAGTTTCAGGTCAGGATCGACCTGATATGACGAGAACAACCGGTCTTCGCCCGACGCCAGCGCGGCATCGTTCTGCCTCCGGTCGCTTTCGTCGAGGTCGCCCCAGTCGCCACCAAGATGGCGGCGCAGGTACGGGCTCGGGTTGAGCCGACCTTGTTGGACCAGATCGGCGACGCCGGTGGTCATGACCGTTGCGCCCGGTGAAAAGCGCACGCTGGGCACGAGGCTGAGAAACAGTGCTTGGGTTGCCATGGGATAGCTCCTTCGAAGAAACAAGGGGCCATGGCATCCCCACTGGGGCGATATGGCCCCGGTGGGTGGATGAGACGAGCTGGCGTGGAACTAGATTTGTTCGGCGGCCAGCAGGATGTGGGTGGCGCTGCGATCCGACTCGGTAACGATGCGGATGCTCAGCTCACGGTGGATCACGTAAAACGATTCGAGCCGCGCCCCGAATCGCAGGGCGTCGTTGTTGGCTTGCCAGCCTTCGTCGCTGACGTCTCCCCAGTCGCCACGGGTGTGGCGTTGGAGATAGGGGATTGGCTCGATACGACCTTCGCGCAACAGGCGGTCGAGGCCGCCACTGAAGATCAGTGCCCCAATGGGGAACAACAGGTTGCGGCGATAGCCGTTGGGATTGGCGGTGGCCATGGGGGTAGCTCCTTTATTCATGCCGGGGCGAAGCCCCTCGGGAGTCCGCTCCCGATCGGGTCAGTGAATAGGCCAGATGGCGCCCTCAGATCAAGGGTTACTCTTCGGGCAACTGGATGATGGTGCTGGCGTGGTCTTCGGCAGTGATCACGACCAGTTCGAGCTGGGGCGTGATCCGGTAGATAGACCGCACCGGTTCGTCCTGTATGAGCGCCGCGTCGTTGGCCTTGCAGCCAGCCTCGTCGATATCGCCCCAGTCGCCGCGCAAGTGGCGCTGGACATAGGGCAAGGGATCGATGAGGCCTTTGCTGGCCAGCCAATGCACCTTCTCGCTCAACTGCAGCGAGCCGAGTGCAAACAGCGGACGGGTCGGCGGCTTACGCCGCTGGAAGAGACGTTGAAGCATGGTGATACTCCTTCTGTGGGATGAGCACTGCAGGACAGCGAGCCGTCCGATGGGGATCAATGGATGGTGAGAATCCGGCCCAGCGTGGCCGAGTCTGGAGACAGATCCCATGCGCGGATTACGGGCACGAACTTGTCTGTGAGGATTCGCGTTTCTGCGATCGAACCGTCATCGCGCTCGCGATACTCGGTGCTGGTCGCCTTCTGCTTGTAGGTGTCGCCCTTCACTGCCAGGATGCGGCCGTTGGGAGACTGCACGACACCCGAGATCGCACCGGCCGCGAGGGCTAGTGCAAGGTGCCAGTGGGACAAGGCGCGTGCCGGAGCACGTACGGACTGCTGCGCGGCGCCGAGATGAGTCTCGAATGCCGGCCACAATCCACGCAGACGCTGCACTTCTTCGGCGAACTGCGCCGGCTCCATGCTGATGCGATAAAAATGCTTGGGCTCGGCCTCGGCGCTGGGAACCACATAGGGAAGTGAAGGCCACTTGGGTGGCAGTTCCTCCGCTTCCAGTTCTCCCTGCCCGATCTGCAATAGCCGCTCGCGCACGGATTTCGTGTCGCCCGCCAGATCGCGTTGGCGAACGCGGCGGCCGAACAGCACCACTTGCTTGAACTGCGTATCCACCGCACGGTAGACGCGCAGGTCGGCGAAATGGCGCGTGAGCCAGCCCACCATTTCCTGGTCGAGTACGTAGAACGGAATTATGAAGACGAGGATGCCGTGGTACTGCAGCAGTTGCAGCGTCCGCTGATAGAACAGCTTCTCCAGCCGCGGCCGGCCTTTGCCGTCGTAGCCGATATTGCCGTTCGCGTCCTTGGACAAGTCGCCGTAGGGCGGATTGAGCCAGAGCAAGCCGAACATCTGTCGCGAGATGATGGTATCCATCAGATCGGCATGGATGCAGCGATCGACCATCAAGCGTGCATGATTCGCACGCTCCTGGTCGTACTCCACTGCATACGAGCGGGTTTGATCTGGCCCGAGAGCATGGGCGGCTTCGGCGATTGCGACGCCTTCACCGGCACAAGGATCGATGATGCACATCGGCCCATCGCTGGGCGCCAATGCGGCAAGTGCTCTTTCAAGCGTGGGCTCGTCGGTGGGGAAATAGCCGTTTTTCACGAAATTTCTTGCGAGCCGGGGAAACATGAGTGCCATGGGGGGCTCCTGTCTGGCGATGATGAATGAAGGTGCAGGCGCGCGGGGCGTGCGCCTGCCGTGGAACGATCAGGCCACCGCTTGCGGTGTCCAGATTTGGGCCGGATACGGATAGGCCGTGAGGACGTTGCCGCGGATGAGATCGCCCAGCGCTTCGGTGAGCGCCGGAACATCCAGGCCGAGGCGAAAGCCCCGCAGCGGCCCGAGGGCCACCGGCAGCTCATGGAACATGTCGCTGCTGCGCAGCAGCTCCAGCACCGGCGTTTGCCAGTGGTCGAGCAGCGGCAGCGGGCACGTGTCCTTGACCAGGTGCCACACGCGTGTGGTGGGATCGGCTGCCGAGCGTGGCAGCAGCGCGAGTGCGCTGGCCGTGCTCTTGTCGGGCCGGGTGCAGCGCCGGTCGAACAGCCACAGGTTGGTGAGTGATCCGAACAGCGTGCGGCGATAGATGCGGGTCAGGCGCTTTTCCAGGCGCTCGACCGAGGGGATGAATACAGGAACGGAGCCGCCCTGTTCGGTGATGAGATGGAACTGATCCAGTCCGTCGTCGTCACGGCCCAGGGTGAGCTGGGCGATGAACTGCTGGATCGCGGTGTCCCGCGCCCACACGGAGAGAAAGACCAGGTCGCCGTTTTCGCCGCAGACGCAGGCGTCGGCCATCAGGTCGCTGCATTCGTCGATGCGAAACAGCGGCGATGCCGCGATTGAAGATGGGTGCATGGTGGTGTCCTCGCGAAAGTTGAGAGGCAGCACCACCCGCTGGGCAATGACTGCCCCGAGGGGATGAAAGAACGGGGACTGCTCAGAGTTCCCGTTGGGTGAATGAGCCGTCGACCTGGTGATCGACTACGCGGTTGCCGACATTCCTTTCGGCGTCGCGCTCGACTTCGGTGAACATGCTCTCGGGCACGACAATCTGAAAATTCCGCAAGACTGCTCGGTAGTAATCCAGGTCGTGACCGAACGGATCACGCTCATGCAGGTTGCTGTACAGATGGTCGTCATCCTCGACTTGCATGGCGTCGTCGACCAGTTCGGCCGGCTTCTCGATGACGAGGAAGAAGTACTGCATCGGCCGATCCCAGCCGAGGCAGACGGTGATGGGAAATCCCTTGTGAGAGGTACTGAAGTAGTGCCGACTCATGATGAAGCTCCTGGATGGAAAAAAATTGGCCGGGAGCCTCCCCGCAGGAAGGCCCCGACGGGTCATGGAGTGCCGCATCAGCGGCGATAGCACCAAGTGCAGGCGATCAAAGCTCGCCGCATCCGGCTGGGCAACAATCAATCGGGATGCCGTGCTTGCAGTAGCCGTCTTCGGCGTTCGAGTCCCGCGTTTCCTGCCTTTCGGCGGGTGTCGCGTAGTCCCCGCAGTCCCGTGCTATCTCCAGGGCATATGCCTGTTGATGCTCGGGCAACCGCTGCACTTGCGCCTCAACTGCTGAACTGAACAGTTCCACATACCAATCGTGAGACTGGCCGCAGCCCCGGAGGGCGGCTGTGGCGGCCTGGTCGCAGATCGCCCGCCATGCGGTCTCATCGAACGCGGCATGGGTGTTCTCACCAGGTTGCGATGAAGTACTGCAATCGAGTGTGGTCATGATGAAGGTCTCCAGATGGAAACCGGAGTCCTCCCCATCGGGGTCGGGCCCGGCGGGTGAATGCCGCGGCTGCGGCGGAATGATCAAGCAGCCTGAGGTTCAGGCTTTCGGTTCCATTGCTGTGCGATGGGGTCGATCTCGTAGCCCAGCTTTCCCAGCCTCGCGATCTGCAGGCGCAGCGTGCGGCGGTCGATGGTCGAGTCCAGCTTCACGGACTCTCCCAGCGGCCACAGGATGCCGAACAGAGCGACATCATCGTTGTCCGCCTTGCTGCTGGTGGCAGCCGTTACGGGCGGCAGATCAACGTCGAACGGCGTGGTGTCGAGAGAAGAGTCCTCCGTTGCCGCTGCAGTCGCGGGCCTGGATCTTGGCTTCGGCCGTGGTTTCAGCCTGGGAGGTGCTGCCGGCTCAATGGCCGGTGGCGTACCCGTTTCCTCGTCGAGCGGATCAACATCCTGCGTGGCAAAGGCACGTGCCTCGGCTTTGCTCAGTTTGTCGATCCCCGACAAGGTCATGCCGTCGAGATTGGCGCGGTGCTCGAAGAAAATTCCGCCGTTCCGAAGCCGAATCGGCTTGATGAAGCAGTAACGAAGAATGAATTCACCTTGGTATTTGCCTTCTGGATATTGCTCCAGCTCGGCATCTTTAACGGTGAACTTGCCTATGGGGGTGACAAGGTTGCCCACCCTGAACGGGCCATTTTCACCGTGGATAGTGACTATGGCGAGCTGACCTCCCACAGTGACGGGGGGGCCGGGCATGATGGCAGGTTTAGCCATGGTGAATCTCCTTGTGATGAATGGGATCCCCTGTGCTTGTGGCAGATCGCAATGGGGAAGAAAACGGACCCGCCCTAGGGGCGAGGTCCGTGTGGGTCAGAACGGTGCGGCTTGCGCCAGCTCACGCTTCTGTGTCTGCACTTCGGCCTCGCTTGGCGCAGGGGAGGAAGGCGGCACGTCCGCAGCGCTGCCGTCGGTACCTTCATCCTCGGGAGCATTCGCATCCTCGGACGTCGGCGTGTCGGCTTGCGCCTGGAGCTTGGGATGAACCTGGTGGCCGTCGATCTTGATCAGGCTGATGTGGGTCAGCGTGGATTTCAGACTCACGCCAGGCTGGCCGGCGCGGTCGGCCTTGGCATAGATGAAAGGATCGGCTTTCATGTCGTCGAGGCGGAAAGCGATCAGCACCCGGCGTTTTTCGTCGATGGACGGTACGCAGCGGCGAACCAGATTTCGGGCTTCAGGCGTTGCGACGACTGTGTCGAAGTAGCAGTACTCGCGCTTCTCCTGTCCGATATCGACAGGCCCCGTCAGCGCGGCGATGACGCATGAAAGGAACGGATCGCGGTCTTTCGGCTCGACCTCTTGCGGCTTGTTGAGGTAGCCGATGCCGCGGGTGATGAGCTCGAATCGTTCGAGCTGTGCCAGTTCGGCCTTGTCGAACGGTTCGATCTTGAGCAGCCGGCCTTTGAGTATGCCGCCTGGCTCGCCTTCATGGCCTTCGCTGGTGCGAAAGAATGCATCGCCCCAGGGATCGCTGCTCCTGAAACGGACCAGCGGGCGCTTGGACTTATCGGCGTCGAGGTAGCCTCGAACGAAGTCCTTGGCCTCGCTGCCGGCGACCCTGACATCGAAGTAGCGGGTGATCGGATCGTGAACGGAACCGACCTGGGCCGCGATGGTGCATGCAAGGTAAGGATCTGCCTTGCGGCCGCCTTTGACAGGAACCATCCGGGCACGCTGCAAATAGCCGATGCCGTCGGTATGGATATCGAAGAAGCCTTTTTTCTCGGAAGAAGTCGTGTTGGTCATGATGAATCTCCAAAGGAGCGGAGACACACCGAGCCCGACTGCGCGGGGGTGTGTAGCCCCGCGATGGGTTGATGAAATGGTCGCATCCACCACCGGCGAGCCGATGGCGCGTTCGCGCGAGGATGCTGTGCGAACTGGCCCGGTCATGCAGCTTTCGCCGCACCGCAACCTGGAAGACCGTGGTTGCGTGGCATGTCGCTGACAACGTCAGCAAGCATGGAATAAGCCTCGCACCGGGCGGATGCGCAGGCCACGGCCAATGGGTACTGCCACCTGACCGCATTCAATCGCCGCAGAAGCAACCAAGGGTTTCTTCGATCGGATCGAACAGATCGCCCTGATTTGCTGCGAAGCGGGCGAGCTCGGCATAGCCGGGGCCATCGGCACGAAAGCGGGCGCCGCTGGGTTTGCTGGCCAGGTTCAGCGACTCCATGCGAATCCACCACACCGCGGCTTCCGGCCTGGCCTTGATGAGGGCCAGGCGCTGCCCGCGCGGCTTGAGGAAACACAGGTCGCAATTGCCTTCGAGGGTGCGGCCATTCACGGTCAGCAGTTCCAGGTCGAACGGCTGTGCTTGCCAGAACGCGGTCACGTCGCGCACGGTGATGCCGCTTTCTGCCAGTGGCATGCACATCGTTTCACTGGCCGATTCCGTCGAGTGCCCCCGGGCGCGGATCTTGGCGACGCGCCGTTGCTCGTCTGCGCGGATGCCGATGAACTGATCCCATTCCGTCCAGCCCAGGCTGCGTACGAACTTGTGCATGGGACGGATTTTCAGGCTGGTCGTGCAGCCGCGTGCCACGGGGTTGGGCAAGTATTGGCGCTTGCGGATCAGCGCCTCGAAGGGTTCTCCATCACGGCTGGCGCTGCTGAAATCGACCAGCGCGAAGCCCGGTTCCTCGAGGCGGTATTCGAGCCAGTGGATCGGCACCTGCCAGCGCGCGGCGCAATCGTGCACGAAGCGCAAGGTGGCCTCGACCTCTTTGCCCGTGTTGGCGAAGCAGACCACGGTGTCGGTAGGCAGGCCGCCGTTTGCCTGTAGCACCCGCCAGAGCATGTAGGCGCTGGTGCGTCCGCCACTGAAACTGATGCAGGTAGGTTGGGTGATCTTGAAGGGGTCGTGCATGCGGTCGTCTCCGGTGGCATGCCGGCGGTGCCGGCGAGGCGGGCCTGGGTGGCCGAAGACGAATGCGCACGCACGGCGATGGCTGTGGTGCGGGGAAAAGAAAGCCCCCGTGAGGGGGCTGTGGAGAAGGCAGCGGTGGAGGTGCTGCGCTATCTCGGAGGCACCGCTCGCAGGTACAGGCACATGGCGGTGGCGGACACCATCAGGTCGTCCGTGCTGTGGAGGATGCGTGTGAAGACGCCATCGTTCGGATCGAGAAACTCGCCGAAGTCATCACCGCCGAGCTCGGCGCGGGCCAGTTCCCACCAGTCGTCGAACGGGTCGGTATCGGGGTTGCAGCCGACGGCATAGGCCAGCAGCTTCATTCGCCCGTCCGGGCGCCGTTCGCCGTGCTCGGCGAGGAAGTACACACCCTGGTCCTTGGCGAGGATCACGCGGCATTGGTTGGCGGTCGCCTCGGCCAGCACGGGCCGTAGGTCTGAGCCCTTGAAGATCAAAGACATGGTTGAAATCTCCTGTATGGGCGAGAGAAAAAGCCCTCCACCCGGAGGGATGGAGGGCCTGTGGGGCACAGGGCCGGAGAGGCTGCAGCGCTGCGGCTCAGCCGTGGAGTGGTCTGGCTGCGTGGCCAGCCGTCATGCCGGCACTGCCTGGCGGCGGGCTGCCTTGGTGTCGATCACGTTCACGTCGATCAGGCGCCAGCGCCCGTCGTCGATGAGCCGCTCCAGCACCTCGCCGAGCATGTCGAAGTACACCTCGTCAATCCGCTCGACCCGCCCGCCGTCGCAGTGCAGCTCCACCGCGTAGGTGTCGCTCGCACGCTCGAACAGGATCGTCACCCGGCCCTCGAACTTCGCGGTCGAGACCGTGAAGCTGATCGCCGGAGGCGTGTCGATGATCTTGGACCGCGTGGGATCGACCCAGGTGAAGTCGCGGGCGCCCGCATCGACCAGCATGTGGGTGATGCGGCGGAACCCGTCGGGCGCCGGCAGCTCCTCCAGTTGCTCGATGAGCTGGCCCAGCTCCAGGCACTGTGGCTTGGGGATGGGCAGCTTGGCTGGCGCGGAGCCGAGGACGTACGACTTGATGGTGAAGGGAACGCCGTCCGGCGAGATCTCGGTGCGCTCTTCCGGGGTATCCGCGCGCAGGCCGTCGAAACGGAGCCGCGCGTAGGGTTTGACGTGCACCTTGGCGCCCTCGTCGGGGACGTTGGCCACCAGTCTGGGATCGAGCACGGCGAACTCGCTGGGCTTGAGCTTGACGACGATGGCTTCGTCGGTGACGGCGATCACCTTGCCGTCGAACGGCTGGGGATCGATGGCGAAACCCAGCGCCGAAGGCCGTGGCTGGTCGTCGTACACGCGATACTTGTACGAGCGCACGTTGCGGGGGATGTGGCCTGCGACAAGCGAAGGCATCATGGATTTGATGAGGGAACGATCCATGAGGAAACTCCTTGAGAAAGAACAAGGGGCTTCCCGCCCACAAGGGAGGAAGCCCTTGTGGGTGGCATGGATGGGTGCAATACACCCGGGGAAAGAAAACAACCGGCGCGGTTCCCCACGCTCGCAGCCTTGAAGGTCTCGGCTGCCTGGGATGCTGCCGGCTACGCCGACGAACATGCGCAAAGGATGGCTCAGCGGCTGCCGGCTGGTATGCAGGAAACGGCATCGCGCTGTACCCGTTTTCTCTGCGGAGCAACCAAGAAAAAGCCCCTCGGATCGAGGGGCTGGTGGGGTCAGGCTTCGTACACAAAGCAGTGCTCACTCTGGCGAGGGAAGAACACGTGCTTCCAGCTGTCGCCGCTAATGTTGCCGCCGTCGAATACCACCATCTCGAAGCGCTCGATGTCGGTGTCCATCAGGTCGAGGGGGACGATATGGCGCATGTGCAACGTGCCGCTCATGCGCTCGAACACCAGGATTTGGCCGATGGCGTCGTTCTGGGACATGGCATTGATGCAGGCACCGAGCTGGTACTCAAAGTCTTGCTCAAGGCAGTGCTCGCGCCGCAGGTTGGCTGCAATGGCTTCGTTCTGATGAAGCATGGTGTTACTCCTGAATGGGAGCAGACCGGCACCCTGGCGGGTGTCGGCCCGCAAGGTGGGTGGATGTGCCTGGGGCTCGATCCGGATGATTGGATCGGTCCGTCAGGCTTCGTCGTCGTACAGCGGCAGGCCGTCGAGCACGGGGGCATCGGCGTCGAGAACGAGAAAGCGCAGGTCGGCCTGGCCGGCTAATGCCAGCAGGTTGGCCAGATCCTCGGGTATGCCTTTGGACAGGTGTTCCTGACGAAGCTGCGCGGCGGTGATGCCTTCGATGCTCATCAAGTTCTCATCCGTCCAGGGCGTGGCAATCAGCTTGATGCCGACTGCCGGGCTGTAGGGGATGCGGAACGCGACGAACAGGAAGCCAGTTGGCGTGGCGATATCCGCCAGGTCGCACAGATAACGGCCAGAAGCCTCGGTGATGTGGGCGGTGCTGATCTCCCAGGCGCGGCTGTAGAAACCCGTCTCAAACTGCAGATTGCGCACCACGTCCTGGGCAGATTCCAGTGTGTAGCTATCACCTATATGGCTGAAGCCCTCTCCGAGGGTCTTGCCGTAGATGCTGTGGAATACGGCCTGGATGACGCCGCGTCCGCCGCAAAGGGCATCGAACTCAGAAGAAATGGCCTGCTGCCCTTCGGTAACCAGCGCGAAATCGTCGCTGAAAATGCAGGCGTGGCGCACCACTTGCTCGTCGCTCAGATGGCTTTGCGATGGGTGAAGTGGGATGAAGGTCGGTGTGTAGCGATCATCGAAGTTGACCACTACGACGCGCCGGATATCGAAGCCGTGATATCCGCGTGCAAAGGGATTGGATGAATGATCCATGGTGTGATTCTCCAGTGAGGGTTGAAGCAGGGCCAACCCCCCCCCGCCGGAGATCGACCCCAGTGGGAAAGGATGTGGTGCAGGCGAACAAGCACCGACTGGATCAGGCGTTATGTCGCGGCTAAGCAGCGCAGCCGCTCGGACAGGCGTTGTTGCAACTGGCGGCGTTGCGCTTTGTTGGCAACGCCAGCGAGCAGGCGCTGCGCTTCCTGTGCGAGCACGTCGGCAGCGGCCTCCACGTTGTTGAGAAGCAATGCCTTGCGCAAGTTATTTCCGAGATACACCGCGTGCGAAGAGTCGCTCGATACCTTGCATTCGCGGCTCAGGAAGTACCCGTCTCCACCGGACTCGAACAGCCGCTGCTTGCCGTTACTCCAGCAGCCCTCCATGCGGATCTCCTTGAGGCCGTGGCCATCGTCGAATCGTGTTGCGATGAGGAACAATGCGTCGAAATCGGCGAAGCCATCGAACGAGTGGTGTTCGATCAGTTTCGCCAGCGCCTCATCCTGATCACCACCAAAGTGGCGGGAGAGCGCTTCGAGGACATGCTCGATCGTCGGCAGGGTCTGCTCATTGGCAATCGGTAAACCCAACGATGTGGCAACTGCGGCCAGTTCTTCGCAGACGGTGTCCCAGTCCGTGCAGGTTTCACAGTAGTTGAAGGCGATGTAGGCCTGGCCGTCTCCGGGGTAAGTGGCATCCAGTTTCATACCGCCGAACAGTGCGGTAATCACCGGGGTGACTTGGTCGAGCACGAGGACGCCGGTGGCCTCATAGTAGCTGCTTGTCATGGGATGACTCCTGATTGGTGAAGCGGAGCCAGCCCCTGCGGAGCGGCATCCGCGAGGATGAACCGAAGCGATGGCCTCGGACGGTGTAAGGAAAAACGCTATTCGCCGAAGTCAGTGGGGTCGCCCAGGGACTTCAGCAGTTCGATCAGGTCGCAGTTGGCCTGTAGATAGATATCGTTGTAGTCGTCACCGGTTGGCGAACGCTCCGCAGCATTGATGCCGGCATCCAGATCAAGGATCGCCTGACGCACTCGACGGGCGATCGCCAGTGGTGCCGGCATGTCGTCCTGCACAGGTTCGTCCAACGCGGCGAGTACGGCCCGCGGCGACAGTGCGTCCGGCAAGGACTCGAACACCGTGGGCGTGTCGCTGCGGCACAGCGCTTCGGTTTCGGTGTTGTCGATATCGAAGCGGACGATTTCATCGTCGGCCGCGCCTTCGGTGTCGTAGTCCACCACCACGAACGGCGGCAGCGGAAGATGATCAGGCCAGTCCTGCACGACGATGGCCTGCACCAGGCCGCCTTCGAGGACAACGGCAAAGGATGGATTTCGGGACATGGGTCACTCCTGTGGGATGAAGGGAGGGACACCGCCCCGAGGGGACGGATGTCCCTCTATGGGGTGGATAAAACTGGCGGAGACCGGTCGGTTCGACCTACCAGCCGCTGTAGTTGAGTACCAGGTCGGCAATCACTTGGCGCCGCTCCAGATCCAGGCCGCCAAGATCGGCAAGCCCTTCAAAGCCACAGCGGCGCAGCATCGCAGCGCCCTCGCGAGCGTTGTAGAAGCTGACCATCGCAGACAGAAACATCCGCTGACCGCCGCTCAATACGCCGAGGGCATCGTTGAGCAACAGCAGGTTCGGCCGTAGATCCCACTTGACGGTGGCACGTTGCAGTCCCTCGCGGGTACCGTCGCCGAACCACTCGGGTCCAGCGATTTCGACGCCGCGTTTCCAGGCGAGAAAGAACGCCTGGGGGGCCGCGACAAAATGGCGTTCCTCCCGGGCGAGCTGATCAATCACTTCCGCAGGCAGAAGCTGGTTCATGGGGTTCTCCTCCAGAATGGATCAAGGGTTGCGCAACTGGGTCCAGCCGCCTCTTGCAAGAGCTTTCTGGGCTGCCGCAGCGCTGCGGAAGTACTCGGTGGACTCGCGGGAAACCGGGCCCTGCCGGTCGCGCGTGCCGATATAGTGGCCAGCCGCGCTGGGAAGCACTTCGAGCGGCAGGTATTTGCCGGCGTAGTTGAGGGCCAGATGGCCGTACGTGACAGATCGAGGCATGAGGCAATCTCCGAGGCAGAGGCGGGGGAGACGACCTGATCCCTTGACGGGATGGCAGCTCCCACAAAGGTTGAAGAAAAAGGCATCCACACCGCGAAGGTGCGCGTCCGCAGGACGATGCGATGGCGGACTGGTGGGTCACGGGAAAAATCCCGGCGCAGCCTGGACCCTGGCTGCTGGCATGGTGCTGACGAGGTCAGCGACACATGCCGGCAGATTCCGCCAGCGTCGGGCCGGCGTCATGCGTAAATGGGAATCCGAGGCGCCCCGATTGATGGACGAAAAAAAGCCCCGCAGCGTGAATCTGCGGGGCTGTCGGAGCTCGGAGAGCTTGGGGTCAGGCGAACTGCAGGCGTGCGATCGGTGGATGCTCGCGGTGCTCGGCCTGCCACAGATCGTAGGCAGCCTGCTCGGCGAGGTACTGCCGCGCGCTGCCGAGGCCGGCGAGCTCCAGCCGGTGTGCCAGGTCGGCGCTGATCGCCGCCCGACCGTTCAGCACGGTGGAGAGCTGCCCGCGCGAGTAGCCGATGTGCCGGGCGAGGCCGGCCACCGACATGTCGATCGCCGGCAACACGTCCTCACGCAAGGCTTCACCCGGATGGGGAGGATTGTGCATAGCCATGTTGGCCTCCTAGTGATAATCAAGGTAATCGACGAGTTCTGCATCAGCACCGTCGAACCGGAAGATGACGCGCCAGTTGCCCGATACGCTGACCGACCAGTAACCGGCGAGCTTCCCTTTCAGGGGATGCAGCCGGTTGCCGGGGCGGTCCATGTCGTTCGGGCTCGTGGCAACCTCAAGGGAGGCCAGCAGGCGCCGCAGGCGGGCGACGTGATCGGCGCGAACGCCGGAGGGGTCACCCCGTTGGTGCAGTGCCCGCAGTCCCTTGTGCCGGAAGGACCGGATCATGATGCATGAAGTGTAAGGTTATGCCTTACACTTTTCAAGTGAAGCAAACGGGTCTGCATGGTGGGTTTCCTCTTGGAACAGTGGCCGCGCAGGGTGACGGTGATCAGGATGTTTCGCCGCCCAGGACATGCTGCTTCCACAAGGCGAAGGCCTCGTCCGGCGGCAGTTCGGCCAGGATGACGATGGGTTCCTTCTGCCGTGCGCGCAGCGCGGCAAAGTAGGCAGGCCGATCGGTGATCGCCTTCAGCTTGATGCCCTTGAGAAAGAGCAGCTTGCCGTCCTTGATGAACAGCACCTTGTTGCTGATGTCCCGGGAGTACGCGGTGCGCAGCTTGCGGTCGGCATGCATTGCCTCGGCCAACTGGTCGACCAGGTAGTCCAGGGTGATGTTGATGATGACTGGTTCGTCATCCTCGCCTGATACACCGCCTTTGAAGGTGTCGGGCGGCAGGCTCTTGGCGAATTGCTCGGCCTCGGCCAACTGCGCGGTCTTGCCTTGGTAAGCATGGATAAAGGTCATGCCGCCATGCCCGTCGTTGCGGGCTTCGGCGATGGCGATGCCGTCGAAGATGACCGTGGCGGTAAAGCACAACGTCTCCTCACTGGCGAAGTCCGCAGCCTTGAGGTTTTTCAAGGCGATGCGGTCTTGCTTGATGGTGGTTTCCATGGGTTATTCCTGTGAAATCAGTTGGGGAACGCCGCGCCCCAGCGGGGCAGGACGCTCATCCCGTGGGTTGGAGAAAGAGGCATCGATGCCCGCGTGGGCAGCGTTCGCCCGGGCGATGCGAAGGCGAACTGGTGGGTGGCATGGAGCGAATGCCCCACGGCAGCCTGAAACCCTGGCTGCTGGCAAATCACCGACAACGCCGGCAACAAGCGATAGCCAGCATCGGTCCAGGGTGTGGTGGCGTCAGCCGTAAACAGGAAATCGCAGGCACCGGATTCGGCGATGTATGTTGTCCGAGGCGCGGGACCGCGCCCTTCTGGGGTGACAGCATCGAAGCTAACTTGCCTGCTCCCCCGGTCAGTGGTGCCCATCACGCAGCTGTCGCGTGGCTTCATCTGGCGTATGAGCAGGTGGAGGCCACCAAAGTTGGGCTGCAGGATGCTGGCTGCCATGACGGGGCGAACAAGGACAATTGCCCCTCGGAGGCAGTCAAAAAAAGCTCCCCGAAGGGAGCTTGAGAGGGGCCAGTGGTTAACGCACCGATTCCAGCTTGCCCTCGCCGTCGAACGTCAGGCAGACGGTGGCCCCGGCCAGCTTCAGCTGTGCCGCATGGCGCAGTGCATCCGGCAGCAAGGCCTTGACGACGAGATCCGGTGACGATGAGCAGCCCACGGCGATGAAGGTCGCGATGTAGCGGGCGTCTTCGTCCTCGCGATTTTCGTCATAGCGATCATCAAAGATGTAGTCGCTGACCAAGCGGGTTACTCCGTCCGCCGCTGCAGTGAGGTACAGCGTGCAGCCTTTGCGCACTGCCGGCACGGCGTATTCGGGCTCGCCCTCCAGGCGGACGTGCAGTGTCTCGACCAGCTCCAGTTCGACCTGGTAGTCGGCCAGGCTAGGGTCACTGTCCCGATGCAGGCCAGTGCCCATGCTGACCTGGACTTGTGCAGGATTGATGATTTTGATCAAGCGCTTGAGCCAGTGGCCGTCATCGAGGCCTGGCTCTTCGAATAACAAGGCACCGGCCGCCTCCAGATAGACCTCGGCGGTCGGCGCGTCGCCTTCGTCGTCCTCGATTTGCCAGACGCCTAGCTGCTCCACGGCTTCGCGCGCCAGGATGCCGTTGGGCATGTAGTGTCGCCAGTAGTCGCGGAATCCGGCCGGGTCAAAGCTCCAATCCCGGAACCAGCCGCGAGGAACGAAAGGCACGTCGTTGAGCAGATCGGCGTTGGACGAGTCGAGGCACTCCTGGGCGTAGTGCTCGATGAACTCGCTCGCGGTCAGGGACTGCTTCCTCTCGACCAGCGTTGCGCGGTACGCCTCGTTCACTGCGGCCTGGATACGCGGGTGCTCTTCCGCTTCGTTCAGCAGATGCTGGCGATCCGGGAGTTTGGCCAGTGTATTGTCAGGCAGTAGCACGACTTGGTGTTCGTTAGAGCCAGGCACCGGACCGATCGGCAGTCCTTGCAGGAAGCAGCGCCACTGCGTATGGCGGCCGGCGAGGTTGATCCGTACCTTGCCCATGGAGGTCTCCCGCCAGCGCAGGTTGGGATTGGCCAGGGTACGCGGTACTTCTTCCCCGTTGAACCAGACCGGCACCGGAAACGCTTGGCACAGACGCTGGAGTTCCTGCTTGATCCAGGTGGGTAGATCCTCGCCGGCCTGCGCCAGCTTGACGCCGTCGAGCCGAATCTCGGTGCCGATGCGCGGCGACTCAGAATAGACTTCGATGCCATCGCCACGAATGATCGTCTCGGTTGCAGCGTGAAAGGCCCGATCACGGGAATGCACGCTCAGATGTCGGGCGAAATACAGCGTGGACAGTATCCCCAGGCCGAAAGCGTTCTCGCGGGCTTGCAGTTCGTCATCCCAGCCGGATTCCGCAATGAAGATGAGGGTTTGCAGGTTCTCGATCCCGATGCCGTCATCGCTCACTATCAGGGCGTCGCCTTCGACGGTCACGTGGATGTGGCTGGCCTGGGCGCGCCGAGCGTTCTGCAACAGCTCGCCCAGCATCGAGGAGGGATTGAACGCATGGCGCAGGTTCGCGATCAGGCGGCTCTGGTTGGTCTTGAGGCAAATGGTGCTCATGGCATGGCTCCTTGGAAAGGTGGAAATCGGCAAGGCGCAGCACTGCCCGACGCCGTGAGGCACTGGGCAGGTGGATTGCCGGAAGGGAATGGGCTGGTCTGCCCGAAGGGAAAAGCAGCATCGACGCCCAGGGTGGGCGCGTGTCCGCGGCACGATGCGGTGCGGACAAGGACGGTCGGCGCGGAGTAGCCGCGGCGCAGCCTGGACGACCGTGGCTGCTGGCACGAGCTGACGGATCAGCGATGCAGGTGCGACGATGCGCCTGGCGCTACACGATGTCGCGCATCAATGCGCAGCCACAGCGCCCGCGTTGTCCAGAGCCTGCAGCAGGCGCGCGCCCAGCCATGTCATGCATGGCACCGCCATCGAGTTGCCGATGGCCTTGTAGCGCGGGGCGTCGGCCGCAGGATTGCCACGGTATGGCACCAAAGTCCATCCATCGGGGAGGCCCTGCAGACGCTCGCACTCGACCGGCATGAGCCGCCGTACCCGCCATTGCATCCAGCCCGTTCCGTCATTCTCAATCGGCGTGTAGCGGAAATGAGCTTCGAGGTCGGGCGTCAGCACCTGCTCGCGACCACACAGCGCCAAGCTGAACACCATCGGCATGCCCTGGCCGGGCTTGCCGCCGCCCGTGGAGAGTGCGCCCGCGATCTGGCCGTGACCGGATTCCTGGCGCAGCTCGCCGCGCGAGTTCTGCGCGAAGGCGATTGCCGGCGTCGCCTTCGTGCGCATGGTCGGCGCCATCCCCCCCGCGGCGTCCGCACCATAGCCCTGTGCGGTGAATGCAATGATCGGAATGCCGCGGCCGGTGCCGTCCTCGCTGCACCCTTTGCCGTTGTTCGCCGTGTTCAGGGCGTGGCTGACGTCACCAGTTACCGACTGAACCAACACGGTATCCGCCTCGAAGTCCCCTTTGGTGCCGACCTGGGCGGTCAGGCAGGCGGCAACGTCGATGGCTCCGGCGGTGTTGCCACCGCCAAAGCCGTAGGTCACCGTCGCCTTGCCGTAGGGTTGCTTCAGTCCCGCATAGCCGCTTGCTGCCGCAGTGCCAGATCCAGCAGTGCGGGCAGCGTCTTGCCACGGCGAGCCGCCCGACGAAGAATCCCCACACAGGCCCGCGCGCTCGAAAAGTACTTCGGCGGGATCGAGGTCGTCTCGACCACTTGCCACAAGAAACACGCGCTTGCGGCGCTGGGCGACGCCGAAATGTTGGGCATCGAGCACCCGCCACGCGATGCGGCGTTGGGGTCCAGACACGTAACCCGCGTGCGTCCACCTGGTCCCTGGCGGTTCGAGTGCACGGCTTTCTCCGGCCAGTGCTGCCAGGAAATGCCCGAAGGCGTTGGCGCGGTCGCTGAGCACGCCGGGGACGTTTTCCCAGACGAGCGTTGCGAGCGGTTGGTGGTTTTCGAGGCGGGCTTGGTCGATGACATTGGCTAACTCCACGTAGGCAAGGGTCAAGGCTCCGCGCGGGTCATTCATGCCCCGGCGCGCGCCGGCGATGCTGAAGGCTTGGCAAGGCGTGCCGCCGACCAGAATGTCCGGCGCGGCGGCTTGGCCGGCGAGGATCTGGCGGGCGATGCCGGTCATGTCGCCCAGGTTCGGCACGCTCGGGTAATGGTGTGCGAGCACGGCGCAGGCAAAGGGGTCGATTTCGGAGAACCAAGCGGCTTGCAGGCCGAGCGGTTCCCACGCGAGGCTCACGGCCTCGATGCCACTGCAAACGCTGCCGTATTGCAGTCCATGGGGTGTTGGTTGGGTGTTCATCAGGTCATCTCCTGTTCGTTGGCCCAGGGCCGAACTCGGCCGGGCATTGCGGGAAGTCAGGAGAAAAAGAGGCCGGAGGCCGCCAATTGACGGCCCCCCGGCTCGGGAGAAAAGAACCACCCGTGGTCTGGCGCAGGGATCGGGCCGTCGGTAGAGCCTGTCGCTGCATCAGCAATCACACCCGACCCGTGTCGTGGCTGGGGTCGGCATCTTCTGGCGCACATCCGCGCACAAACGGAGCCCAGTTTTTCGCCGTTGGGCACGGCACCGAATACCGTCGACCCCAAGGGGTCTCCTGGTGGCTCGCCCGGCGGCGAACCGGCAAGGCACCAGGAGACCCCTCGCGGCGGACGGGAACACGCGATCAAGACATGCGCCGGGCGCGATGGGGGAGAAAGCACCTTCTCGCCTCACGGTCCTGGGTTGGCACAGCGAGGCGCGCACACGGTCGGTCGAAGGCGTTGCGTGCTGGGAGTCCTGCCATGGGGCGGCAGGACGGTGGCCACGTCGTGGAGAGCCGACGGGGCGACGGGATTTAGCGCCTGTCAGGCGGTCTTTGAACCATTACGGCGCTTGCGCGGGGTGCCGCGTTTGGCCTTGCCTGACTCGATGGGCTGCGAACCCTTGCACTCTGGGTAACGCGGGCATGACCAGAACGGCCCGCTCTTGCCGGGACGTTGGCGCATCGGTGTGCCGCATTCGGGGCACGGGGGGCCCTGGGGCACCTTGATGGACAGGGACACGCCACGGAACTGCTGCACGAGCTGAGTAACCCACGCGGACTGCTTCTCGACGAAGACGTCGAGCGTCAACTGGCCCGTTTCGATCATGCCGAGAGCCTGTTCCCACACGGCGGTGGTGCCGGGATCTGCGATCGGCGCAGGTACGGTGTCGATCAGGGTGAAGGCGGCGTCGGACGCGCGGATGGCGCGCGCCTTTTGCATGAGGTAGCCGCGTGCGATCAAGCCGCTGATGATGTTGGCCCGCGTCGCTTCGGTGCCGATCCCGATCGTGTCCTTCAGCTTTTGCTTCAGGCGCGGATCCGAGACGAGTTTGGCGACGGTTTTCATGGCCTTGACCAGTTCGCCTTGCGTAAACGGCTTGGGCGGTTTGGTCGTGAGCGCCTTCAAACCGACACTGCCAAGCTGGCAAGCCAGCCCTTCGTGCAGAGGCGGCAGCACCTGGCTGCGGGCGGCGGCATTGTTGCCATCGCCGTGCTCAGGGTCGTCGGGTTTGGGCTCGGCCAGAACCAGGCGCCAACCTGGGACGACGATCTGCTTGCCGACGGCTTGCAATACTTCTCCGCCGCACGACAGTTGCGCCATGCTGCGGTCGAACTCATGGTGCGGCAGGAACTGCGCGAGATAGTGAGCGCGGATCAGTTGGTAGACCGCCAGCTCCTTCTCGTTCATCGCAGCGAGATTCGCCGGTTCCAGAGTTGGAATAATGCCGTGATGCGCACTGACCTTTGCGTCGTTCCAAGCACGTGAGCGCTGACCAGGGTCGAGCTGCTCGATCACCGGCCGCAGGGCCGGATCGGTCTTGAGCAGACTGTCGAGCACCGCAGGCACCTCTGTGAACATGCTCTCGGGCAGGTAACCGCAGTCGGAGCGTGGATAAGTCGTCGCTTTATGCGTTTCGTACAGTGCCTGGGCAATGTCCAGTGTCTCCTGCACATCGAGGCCCAACTGGCGCGAGCACACCTCCTGCAGAGTTCCCAGGTCGAACGGCAGCGGCGGGCCTTCACGCATCCGCTCTGTCGTGATCGAGACCACCTGCGCCGTGCCGGCGGCACGCATACGCTGTACCGCCTGCTGCGCGACAGCCTCCTGCAGGCAGCGTCCGGCGTTGTCGGTGCAGGACGCAGGGGCAACCCACTGCGCGGTGAAGGCGTGACTGCCACCGACTGCCAGCGCGGCGTTGATGCTCCAGAACGGCACGGGTATGAACCGCGCGATTTCTCGATCGCGATCGACGACCAGTTTCAACGTGGGCGTCTGCACGCGGCCGACCGACAACACGCCGTCGTAGCCAGCCTGGCGGCCCAGGAGCGTGAACAAGCGGCTGAGGTTCATGCCGATCAGCCAGTCCGCACGGGAACGCGCCAGCGCGGAGTGGTACATCGGCAGCGTCTCCGACGACGGCTTGAGCGCATCCAGCGCCTTGCGGATCGAGGCATCGTTCAGTGCAGACAGCCACAACCGCTGGATCGGCCCGCGATAGCCACAGAGCTCGACGATCTCACGCGCGATCATTTCGCCTTCGCGATCGGCATCGGTGGCGATGACCAGCTCGGTCGCCTGCTTGAGTAGCTGTTTGACGACTTTGAATTGCGCGGCGGTCTTGGATTTGACTTCGACCTGCCAGCGCTCGGGAACAATGGGCAAGTGTTCGAGAGACCAGCGCTTGTACTGCTCGCCATACGCCTCGGGCGGTGCGGTCTCAACGAGGTGGCCAATGCACCAGGTGACCGTGACGCCGGAGCCGTTGAGGCAGCCGTTACCGCGCCGCGTTGCACCCAGCACGCGACCGATGTCTTTGCCCTGTGAAGGCTTCTCGCAAAGGTACAAGCGCATCTCGTCCCATCCGTTCAACGTTGCTGTTTCGTCTGTTCAGCAGCATGTCCGGCGTGTGGGAAATCGACCGCAAACAAGGGGAATGTGGAGGCACCCGGTTTGATCCCGCGAAAAGCGTGCAGGTATCGCAGGAGCCAACGGATGGAAGGCGGCTGTGCCCGCTGCCACAGCCGCCCTCATGGACTGGTCAGTTCCTGGGCTTCCTCGCCTTCTTTTCCGCCGTGGGCTCGGCTTCGGGTGGCTTGGTCTCGTCTTCGGTGTCCTGCTGCTTCGGGCTCAGCGTGACCGACTCGATCCGATAGGGGAGGATGCCGACACTGCGCGCGTTGATCTGGTAGGTCGTGCGCGGATTGTTGTTGTCGTCGGTCCAGTCGTCGCGCTCCTCGCGCCCACTGACGATGACCCGCATGCCCTTCTGGAACAACTGGGCGAACTGCTCCGCGTCGCGGTGCCACCAGTCGACCGGCCGCCAGAAGCCGCCACGATCCTCGAAGAGGCCGTTCTTGCCGGGCACGGGATTGTCGAAGTAGACGTTCAGGCGCAGAACCCGGCGCGGCTCTTCGTTGCCGTTCGGGTATTCGTGGAACTCCGGGGGCGACCCGATGTTTCCTTCGCCACTGAAATGTGTACTCATGTGATGACTCCTGGTTGGTGGTGAAAAGCCTGCACCGGAAAGGTCAGTGCAGGCGCTGCTGGTCGATGAACGACCGGTTCAGTTCGCAGCCGACGAAGTGCCTCTGAAGACGCAGGGCGACGGCGGCGGTGGTGCCGCTGCCCATGAATGGATCCAGCACCGTGTCGCCGATGCGGGTGCCGGCCAGCACGCAGGGGACGATCAGGCGATCCGGGAATACCGCGAAGTGGCCGCCCTTGAAGGCTTTGGTGGCGACCGTCCAGACGTCGCGCTTGTTACGCAGGGGCCGGGCGCCGATCTTGTGCAGGCCTGCGCGAATGCTTCCGCTGCTGCGCTCGTATGGTGGTCGGCGCACGGGATTCAGATTGCCGGGCCCGCGCGGAGCGACGGATGGCTCCCGGATGGCCTCATGATCGAAGTAGTACCGGGCCTGCTTGGAGAGCAGGAAGACATGTTCGTGCGAGCGCGTGCAGCGGTCGGTGACGCTCTCCGGCATGACGTTGGGCTTGTGCCAGATGATCGACTGGCGCAGATACCACCCGTCGCGGCGTAGCGCGAAGGCCAGCGTCCAGGGGATGCCGAGTAGATCCTTCGCCTTGACGTCAGGATGCGGGCGAATCGCGCCGACCGCAGCCCGTACCGATCCGTGTTTAGTGTTGCCCCTGGTGCTCGCAGCCTGGTCGCTGCGGCGTGCGGCATAGCTGTCGCCGATGACGATCCACAAGGTTCCGTCGTCGGCCAGCAGGTCGCGCACAGCGCGAAAGACCTGCACTAGACGGCGGATGTATTGCTCTGGCGTGCCCTGCGCACCGATTTCCAGGTGCTTGCGCGGGTGCCCCGGTGGTAGATAGATGCGCAGGCCGAAATACGGTGGACTGGTGACGCAGCTCTGTACCCGTACGCCGTCCGCGCGCATGCGCCGCAGCAGCCGCAAGCAGTCGCCAGCGTGGGTCTGATCCAGCCAGCGTTGTGGCGATGTCCGCTGCATCATGGGGTCGCCTCGCGCCCGGGCTGGCCTGCATGGGCGTGGGTGCCGATCCGGCGCAGGTACCCATCGTCGGCCTGGGCCAGCTTGCCGGCGCAGTCCCGGGCCTGGCGCGCGAGCGTGTGCAGCAAGCTGATCTGCATGTTCAACACTGCCCGCTGCACCTCCATCGCGTGCAGGTCGCCGATCAGCCCGAGCGGCGTGGCCGGGTTGGCCATCATCTCCTGCCATAGCGCCACGCCCATGCTGCTGCGGTCGAGATTGCGCCAGCGCAGAAAGGTGGTGCCTGCGCCAGTGGTCTGCTGGGCCAGTTGGATCGGCAGCAGGTTGAAGGGGTGGCTGCGGGCCTGCGCCAGAACCTGCCGCTGTGCCAGGACGATGAGGTCGTCCCGCAGGCCGTCGCACTGGCTGGCCCAGGTGTCGAGTGCTCCCTTACTCTTAAAGGGTTTCAAAAGGCCTTTTAGATAACCCGCATATTCCAGGCGTTGGAAGGACGCCTGTTCCAGCGCGATGAAGCGAGTGGATGCGGTCATGCCTGGTCACCGTCGCTATCGGATGCGGCGGCATCGTCGGCCGAGGTCTCGTCGGCCAGGGTTTCGTCAGGCGGGGCTGGCACAGCGGAGGGCGTATCGGTGGAGACTTCTTCTGGCGCCGACACCTGTGCAGTGGTGCGAGCGCGGGACGTGGTCGAGGGCGAACGCCTAATCAGTGGCGGCGCGAAGCGCGAACGCCGGGTTCCCTCCAACACGTCTTGTGGCAGTTCTCCGTACTTTTCCACTGCGGCACGGGCTGCGGCATTGTTGGCGGCGAAGTCGTCGCGCTGGGTGCCGGAGTAGCGATACTGCTGCGCCAGGCTGAACAGGCTGCGAAGTGCATGAGCACCATCGTTGATCCAGCGTTCGAGCGTCGAACGGTCGATCAGCGCGGTGTGGTGAGCCAGGATCAGGCGTCGTGCAAGGTCGTCGTAATCGGCCAGCAGATAAACAGCCATGAAGCCCAGTTGAGAGGACACGAACAACGGCAGCTTGACTGGCTGCACGTTCAGGTTCTCGCCCAGACTCAGCGCACGTGGTACGTCGGCCAAGGCCTGGTCCACTTGCTCGCGCAGGCTCTGGAGTTGTTCCTTGGTGAGGGACAATTTGTCCTCGATCCGCAGCATCCACCAGTCGCTGTACGGATCGTCCTGCTCCGCACCGCGTTTGAGCTTATTCATGATCGAAACGAAGCCATTCAGGCCGACGATGCCCGGCTTGCCTTCAGCCGGCGCGCGGCCATGCCAGATGCGGGAAGCGTGATGGGTGTGGAGGGTCAGCGACATCGCGCTGCGCAATGACCCGAGGTTCAACTGGAGGGATTCGGCGGCGTTGTTCTCTTGGGCCATGGTGACGACTCTCTGTAGTGAAACGAGTCGCCAGCATCGGCAGTCGCAGGAAGGCCGTCAGTCATCAAACCGCACTGGCGCCGGCCTGTTTCTTGACGCTGCGAGAAGGCATTCTGTTGCGCTATACCTGTGGTATAGACGGCCATGGACTTCAGTGGACGCTGGGCAGCATCGCCTCTAGCAGCACCGCGTCCCTGATGGCCGGAAGGCTGTGTGTTTCGCTATACCCGTGGTATAGGCGTCGGTGGAACACCATGGACATGTCTTCTGCCTTGGGGCTGGGACAGGTGTCTAGGTGCGCAGCAGATCGCGAAGTCGTGCAATGTGCGCCATCGCGGTCTCGGCGCTGGCGGGGACAGGAGGCGGCTCTGGCTCATTGTGCGGTGGCGTTGGCGCGGGCTGCGCCTTCTGTGCGGCCCAGGCATGGAACTCGCCGCGCAGGGCTTTCTGGATAATTCCGAACAGATAGCCTGTGGGGTTGCGAATCACCGTCGAGGTACAGCGCGCATCCCATTCGTCGATCAAGGTTTGCTGCAGCTCCCGCTCGACCGATTGCAACGCTGCCAACGCCCCTGTCTGCTGCTCGACCTTGAGCGCCAGGAAGCGCTCAGGCAAACGCAAAGGCGCAAGCGTGCGCGGTACTGTACGTACTTCTTTTATATTTTCTTCTTTACGTACTGTACGGTCGGTCTTCGGATTCCGAAGTGAGCCGGTTTCACTAGGTTTGCCGCCGACTTCGGAATCCGAAGCAAGGCCCAGTGGATTCCGAAGCAGGTCTTGTGGCCCGTCTTCGGAATCGGAGTTGTCCACAGGCTCGGGGGCTTCGGTCGTGTTCCAGTCTTGAGCGGCAAGACGCTGCGACAGTACCTGCAGCCGGGTTGGCAGTACCTGCCCACGGAGCAGCGGGTCCTGGGTCAGCTCTTGCAGGGTATGCACGCCGACGCGTCGGATGGACTTGCTGGCATGGGTCAGCGACTGGCTGACCAGCTCCAGGTAGTCGGCATCGAGCTGGATCGCTTCGTAGGGGCTGAGAGGTTCGTCGTGCAGGACATAAAGATTGCCCAGAATGCGCCCGGTTCTGGGGTCGCGCCGGCGCCTGACCAGGCTGATCCAGCGTGTGAGGCGCAGCATCGCCAGCGTGCGGGCGACCGTCTCGTGCGAGGCGCGGGCCGCGCATGGCATCGAGGCCAGCCAGGGGGCGAGTTGGTCGTAGGTGGGCATGGCACTGATGCCGTCGTCGATGAGCATCAGGTGGAAAATTTGCCAGGCGTTGCGCTCAAGCGGGGTCAGGCGGCGATCCCGCAACAAGGCGCGCGGTACGCTGTCATGACGGTTGCCGCTGAAGAGGAAGCCGTCTGCCTGCGCAGGAGGAGCAGGCCGGGGCGGCGGCTCGGGTGTCCGAGACGGCTCGGACCACTGGGACTGCAGTTGAGTGACGGCCTTGTCGAACAGGTCACCCAGCCGAACGGGGCCGCTGGTGCGGTGCGGCCCCTCCATCAGATGAGTCCTTCGTCGATCCATCCACGTACGGCACTCCAGATCACGGACAGCGGCAGGCCTGTGGTTTCGGCGAGATCCGCCGCAATATTCAGCATGCCCATGTCGTCATTGGTGTCGACTTCCTGCTCTTTCACTGCGCTGAACCAGCGTTTCCACAGATTGACGTCTTGCTCTTCGCTCAGCACCGGGTGGCGGCCCTTGCGCTTTGGCAGGCCGATGACGCTGCGGCGCAAGGCAATCTCTTGGTGGGTGAGGCCGAAAAACTTGCTGATGAGTTCAGTGCTCGCCCCGAGGCGCAGGAGGCGGTCGATCCTGACTACCTCCTGCGTGACGTCATCGGCCTGATGCAGGAGGCGACGCAGGACGTCGCGATTGATGGCCACCGAGCACCAGGACACGTTGGCGTTGGCCAGTACGCTGGCCATCGCGGGGTGTTTGAGTGCGTCCAGATCCTCATCGTCGAAGCCCATCGACTTGGCTCGGCGCAACTGACCGTTGCGCAGATCATGAAGTGCCTGTGCAATCACTGCCTGATTGAGAGGGTGTGGACCGGACATGATGGCCCCCTACGGCTCGGACATGGCGTTGTCGCCATCTCGTGTGCCGTCCTCGTGATCGCGCAATCGCCGGGCGAGTCGCAGCAGGCGGTACAGCTTCACCAGTGCGTTGTCGTTGAACCGAGCCGACGTGTTGTGATCGCCGACGGCGGCCGGCCAACCCAGGAGCAGGGGCCCCAACTGCATGGGCAGTATGGCGCTGTCGGGAGCAGTGCCCGGCTGCCTGGACAGATACGGCGCGCTCAGGGACTGCAACAGCGCCAGAGTCTGCTGTGCGCGCCGATCAGCAGTGGTGTCATCGGCGGGCAAGCAGTGGAAGCCGATGCCTCTTTCGCACGGCTCAATGACGTGATGAAGGCCGGCTTCGCTCGCGATCTCCTGCGCGAATTGGGCGATATGAGCACGAAGTCGCTCCGGGTCGTCCAGAGCGGACTCGATGTACCAGATGTCGGTGATCGGGTAGAGCCCGCCCACCTGCACCGGGATTGCTTGCAGGACGTTCTGCTCGAAGTCGGGACGTGCCTCACCGGTGTGGTCGGCGATCAGACGCTGAATCGACTCCAACCGCTCGGTCGTGCCCGCGGGTGAGACGATATGCTCTTGCAGGTGCGTCGTGCGGCGCTCGGCGCCTTCGTGTTCGTCGACTGCCTCCGTCGGAGTGAGGCTGGGCGGCGTGGTAGTTCCCGGTGCCGATGCTCCGCTGTCCGGCTGCGGCGAAGGTGCGGGCGTAGCGGCAGCCGGTATTGTTGTGCCCTTCGCAGGCGGTGCGGGCACCTTCGGTTCCGGTGCAACCGGCATGGGAGCCGCTGCTGGCGTCGGTGTGGCGGGGTCGGCGGCCGGCGATGTTTCAAGCAACTGCCAGCGCTTGTCGGAATCGGTGACCTCGAAAGCCAGCGTGTCGTACTCCACCTGGAGCTGCTCGGACATCTGCCCGATCAACTCGTCCTGTACGCGCTGGACGCTGAAACTACCCGCCGCTCCATCGAAAAATGTCAGTACATCCTGGAACAGCGTGGGGAAGTCGATGTTCTGATTCCTGGCCGCGCTGCGGCTGAACCAAACGCGCTCGGCGGCGCGTCTCAGGCTGGTCAGTTGCTCCACCTGACGCCGCCCCAGTCCGGCATAGAGCACGGTCGGAATGGCTGGCAGCAGGTATTGGATAGCCTCTTGCATCCGGCTGATATGGGGCTGGGGAACGGGGTAGCCGTCGGCCTTGAGGCGTCTTGCCAGTTCGGACTGCGACAGCGCCTTGCCAGTCTCTTGCTCGTACAACTCGCGGGCTTTTTGCACCCCCAGGGCGCGCTCGATGAAAGACAGTCCACCGTGCAGTTCGTTTTCCGCCAAATGCCCCGTCAGCGCGATAATCTCGCCGCGCTCCGGCCAAGGCCGGAACAGGCAAGGGATGCGGAAGAAGCGCTCATCCTTGGTCTCCGCCCATAGTTCACGCAGAATGGCCAACCTTGTGTTCCCGCCATTGCGAATGATGTAGTGCGTTGCACCGGGACGCCGGGTAATGGACGGCGGCGAGTCGAGTCCGCGCTCGCGGATCGACTCTTTGATCTCGTCGTAGCGTGGGTTTCTGGTCAGTCGCGGATCGAGCTCGTAGGACGCCAGTTCGTCGAGCGTGACAACCATCGGCGTTTCCGCTATCGGGTCGGTCAGAGCGTCCGCGATCGACGATCGACGTGTGAAGCCCTCGCTCATCAGCTTGCCGGCGAGGTCTTGTACGGAAGCATCAGGCATTGCCGCCTCCCTTGTCAGGAGACAGCTCGGGAGCGGCGAACTGAAGTTGTGTCCGTCGCAGCAAGGCCCGCGCGTTGCGCCCGGCCCGGTGATCGCTGGCCGTGGAACTGGTAAAGATCGGTGGCATGCCGGGCTTTGTGAACTTCAAATGCCCGCCAGCGGTGCGAACGACCTCCCAACCCTCTCTCAAGGCGTACTCGATCAGCGGCAGCAATTGCTTGTGGCCACGGGCCAACTCATGAGCGTTCGACATGTGCATGCCTCCCGCTGGTCTTGCCGCCAACAGATGTGAATCGCTCACGCCAATGGGGATACAACTCGGTGGCCAGGCCGCATACGACTTCCAGGGCGGATGGTGCCTGGCGGCCAGATGGTCGCCGCCGCTCGACGCGGTGCGCCGGCAGGCCGCCAGTGGCTGCGCGGGGGAATGCCTCGATCGCGGGAATCTCGGTGTCGAGAATTTGGATGCCGGCTTGTTCCTTGAAGATCAGGCGTAAGGTCTGCTGGATCAGACGGGCATTGGAAGATACAACTGGCACCCGATTGATCAGCAAGTGCAGCGGCGGCGGTGTGATGCCCAGGTTGCGATAAGGGGCGATGTCTTCAACCAGTTGCAGGGTGCCGCGACGCAGTTCGCGTGCCGCCAGTATTTCTGGAGTGACCGGCGAGACAGCCTGCTCGGAGGCCAGCAATGCCATTTCCAGCAGCACCGTGCGTGCGCCCTGTGTGTCGATCACTACCAGGTCGTAGTGCGGCAGGAACACCGGTAGTAGATTGCGCAACCGCAGCCTGCCATCCGGGGCATGCAGCAGCAGTGTGCTCAATTGCCGATGCTCGTCGTTCGACAGCACTACGTCCAGGCGATCCAGGGCGGTGTTCGAGACGATCTGTGCCGGGTCTCGCTCATTGAACGCCAGCAGTTCGTAGATGCCGCCTGGCGCGCGGTTGCTGAGTTCGTAGTAGGAGGACAAGGTCGGCTGCATGTCTAGGTCGAGAAGCAGCACGCGCAACCCGGCATCGGCTGCAAATCCTCCCAGGTTGGCGGCGATGGTGGTCTTGCCCACACCACCCTTTGTTGAAATCACGGAAATCACCTGCATGGCCCGCTCCTCGTTGTTGACGACTGGGAGCAGTCAGGCGCGCTCTTTGAGGCGATCGGTGATCCATTGATCGATCTCTGCCGAGTCCCATCCCACAGCTCGGACGCCGAGACGCATGGCTTTGGGAAACTTGCCGTCACGCATCAGGTTGTAGATGTGCGCCCGCTTGAATCCCGTTTTGGCTTCAACTTCAGCCCGGCGAAGGATGCGACGTTCCGGGGCTGGGGTAGTGTTCTGGAACATGATGGTCACTCCTTAATGCTTGGTGGCGCTTATTGGGTGTGACCGCCATTACATAGGGCGTCATCAATGAGCTACATCAAACAATAGGAACGTGTCGGCCACCGCTTTCTTTCTGCGAGGAAAAAAGCCTGATACTGTTTATGTAAGTGCCAACGCGATCCGCGTAACCGGCAATATTTATGATCAGTTATGATCAATAAAGCGGTTATTGCGATCGAATCCCACTTCTAAGTGTTGATTGAAAGCGGTGCGCTGAATATCGGTGCATTGCCGACAAGAAATGTCTGACATCAGCGTAGATGGGGTATTGACTTGAGCCGCGCGTGTCAAAACGCTGGACGTGCAAAGCCGTGCCCGTTTAATCGGGCACATATGCGCCTAGCGAAGAGGAACTGTTTTCGTCGTCGGGCCGACAAAAAATGACCTTCTTCTTCATGAAAACTTCATGCTGTTGAAGTGCGCCAATTGAGTGGCGGGGAGCGCATTTCTCCAATCGCACGTGCTCGGTTGATGAATCGCTCCAATTCTGCCGGGCGATTCCCTTCTGTGGTCACGGCGAACGTAGCTGTGCTGGGAACATCGTCGGTTGCCTCCCGGATGATGGCGTCGGGGTGCCTATAGAGGGCGAGCTGAGGCTCCAGCCCGATACCAATGCCATAGCCTGCTGCTACTAACATGATCATGGGTTCATGCCCAGAGACGTACTCGGCGACGATCGGCGTGGGCGACGATGAGTCGTTGAACCAGCGCCGGATCACGTTGTATCCGCCTGCGCACCGTTCTGGGTGGCACAGTACCAGCGGATAGCGCAGTGCCTCGGAGATCGGAACCTTCTCGTAAGAAAGCAGAGGATGGTGAGTGGGGATCGCAATCGCCGGACGATCGCTCCATACGGCTTCTTTCATGTATCCCGGCATGCTGGAGTTGTCGACGGTAAGTCCGACATCGATCTGGTCGTGGCTGAGCGCCAGGAGCATCTCGTTGACCGTCATCTCGGTGATGCGCACCTCTGTTCGCGGCTCTTCCTCACGGCAGCGCGCCAGCAATGTCGTCAGGCGTGGCTGTGCCAGACTATCGGCCAAGCCGATCCGCAGGCGGCCATGGTAGCCCTGCGAAGCTGAGTGAACGCGCGTCCGGGCGTTCTCCATGAACGCGACGATGCGGCGAGCCTCCTCCCGGAACACTTCTCCGGGCCAGGTTAGCCGTATACGCCCCTTGGATCGCTGGAGTAGTTCAACCCCAAGCTGGTGTTCAAGTTCCTTGATGGCTCGGGACAAGGGGGAGGCTTCGATGTGAGCCCTTGCCGCGGCTCGGGCGAAGCTCCGCTCTTCGGCGACGATCAGGAAGTAGCGCAGGTGACGTATCCTCATGAGTTCTTACTCCTTTTTGCGTTGAATGTGGTAGTAGATTCAAGCTAGGAGCACTGCTCTGCTGCACGTACATGGTTCGTGCGGTCATTGGCTCGATTCCGACTGTTCGGCGCGAAGGTGTTCCGGTCTGTCCGAGGCCTTAGCATCCGTGCGAACAAGAGCTTCGGTGCCGGACTTCATCTAGGCGACCTTGCCTTGGTGGGTTCAACAACACCTGTACTTCGGCGCCGATGTCTAAAACGATGGTCTGGGTGCGTTTAGAGCGCTGGGAGATGCGCATGCGCGTACAGTGATCGTAGGCAGCGGCCGGATCCGTAGTGAGGTGCACGAGGCCCGGAGAGCGGGGTTAATCGCGCCTTCACGTTCGCCGGATACGCCCATCGTTACCTAGCCGAGCCGAGAGGCTCAACCACAGCCAAGTGAAGTGGGTGCAAAAACATCGTCTCTGTAGTAACTGGCTGCTGCCCACACCGGATCGGCTCGGATAGGTGCGGCTCCAACAGCATCGCCAGATCCGTCTAGGACGCCGCGCATTGCATCGACTCCTAAAACTCCCGCTTGCGTGGCTGTGACTGTATCAGGCAGCTTTGCTTCATCGGATGCACTCGTCCTGCCTGTGACTTCAATGCATGCACAGTTCGAGGGGCCGTGCAGACCTCCTCTCGTCGGCAGGATTCAAGCATTTCGACGGTGATTGCAGTGCTGGCCAGCAAGGGCGCGCATCAAGTAGAAAAGCTCCCAGGGTCATTGTCGATAGCGGTGGACGCGCGCTACAATCGCCCCATAAAGCCGCATGGCTGACCAATGCTAATCGGTGGCCGCTAAGGCAGCATGCAGGCGGATCTAAGGACTTCTCAAATGATTTGTTTCGCGATGTCCAACCTCCGTTGGTGGCGCTTCTCCTAGAAGCGGCACGTCGCTGCGGCATTGCGCCGCGCCTTGCCGCCGGATCGGCGAAGCAAGGCTAGTATCAGATCGCTCTCCCGGCACGGCGGCTCCAGAATTCGAGGAGATTGCCCGTTGCTATTCGTACTACCCCCGACTCACACCTCAGCGCCCCGAGCCCCTTGTCGTGCTCGAAAGCTGCGCATGCTAGGCCTCCAGCCCCTGGCCTCTGTGCGCGATGAGATGCGAGCGGCGTGGCGATGGCGTGAGATGCTCTTGCCTTCCTTCATGTGCCGGCGGGGCTCCGGATGTCGTACACGTGTCGAACGTGCGACATGCGGTGCCTGCGTGCCGGTTCTGGCCCATGGCGAACCATATGCTGCTGCAATCCAGCTCAACTGTGTATATTTCAGTGTATATCGAGACGCATGCTCTGGAATTAAACGCAATAATATCAAGAGGTTACTTTGACTAAGCTCCTGATGATCGACAACTACGATTCGTTCACCTACAACCTGGTGCAGTATTTCGGCGAGCTGGGCGTGGACGTGCTGGTGCACCGCAACGACCAGATCACGCTGGACGAGGTCGAGGCCCTGGCGCCGGACCGCATCTGCGTCTCGCCCGGCCCCTGCTCGCCGGCCGAGGCCGGCATCTCGGTGCCCATCATCCAGCGCTACGCCGGCCGCCTGCCCATCCTGGGCGTGTGCCTGGGCCACCAGGCCATCGGCGCGGCCTACGGCGGCAAGATCGTGCGGGCACGCGAGATCATGCACGGCAAGACCTCGCCCATCACGCACACCGACAGCGACGTTTTCAAGGGCCTGCCCTCGCCCTACACTGTCATCCGTTATCACTCGCTGGCGATCGAACGCGCCAGCCTGCCCGATTGCCTGGAAGTCACGGCGCAGACCGAAGACGGCGAAATCATGGGCGTGCGCCACAAGACCCTGCCGGTCTATGGCGTGCAGTTCCATCCCGAGTCGATCCTGAGCGAGCACGGCCACGCCCTGCTCAAGAACTTCCTGGCCCTGAACTGAGTCCGCCATGACGATCACGTTTTCCGAAGCCCTGACCCGCTGCATCGAACACCGCGAGATCTTCCACGACGAAATGCTGACCCTCATGCGCAGCCTGATGCGCGGCGAGGTCTCGCCCCAACTGGCCAGCGCCCTGCTGATGGGCCTGCGGGTCAAGAAGGAAACCATCGGCGAGATCGCCGCGGCCGCCCAGGTCATGCGCGAGTTCGCCACGCCCGTGAACGTGCCAGATCCCGGCTCGCTGCTGGACATGTGCGGCACGGGCGGCGACGGCAGCAACACCTTCAACATCTCCACCACCGCCATGTTCGTGGCCGCCGCCGCGGGCGTGCGCATCGCCAAGCACGGCGGCCGCAGCGCGTCCTCGTCCTCGGGCAGCGCCGACGTGCTGGAAGCCCTGGGCGCCAATCTGTCGCTCACGCCCGAGCAGGTGGCCGAATGCGTCCAGGAACTGGGCATCGGCTTCATGTTCGCGCCGGCCCACCACAGCGCCATGAAGAACATCGCCGCGGTGCGCAAGGAACTGGGCGTGCGCACCCTCTTCAACATCCTGGGCCCGCTGACCAACCCCGCCGGCGCCGCCAACCAGCTGATGGGCGTGTTCCATCCCGACCTCGTCGGCATCCAGGTGCGCGTGCTGCAACGCCTGGGCGCCAAGCACGTGCTCATCGTGCACGGCAAGGACGGCATGGACGAAGCCTCGCTGGGCGCCGCCACGCTGGTGGGGGAACTGAAGGACGGCGACGTGCGCGAATATGAAATCCACCCGGAGGATTTCGGCCTGACCATGGTGTCGAACCGTTCCATCCGCGTGGAAAACCGTGAACAATCCCGCGATCTGGTACTCGAAGCCCTGGAGAACGTGCCGGGCACGGCCCGCGACATCGTGACCTTCAACGCCGGCCTGGCCATCTATGCCGGCAACGCCGCCGACTCGATCGGGGACGGCCTGGCGCTGGCCCGCGAGACGCTGGCCAGCGGTGCCGCCCGCGCGAAACTCGAGGCATTCTGTGCCCACACCCGGACCTACCTCTAAAGCCGATATGAACGACATTCTTGCCAAAATCCTCGCCGTCAAGGAAGACGAGGTCGTCACCGCCCGCCAGATCCGCAGCGAAGCCGACCTGCTGCGCGAAGCCACGGCGCGCAAGGACGTGCGCGGCTTCGCCCAGGCCATCGAGGACAAGATCGCCGCCGGCAAGCCCGGCGTCATCGCCGAAGTGAAGAAGGCTTCGCCTTCGCGCGGCGTGCTGCGCGAGCACTTCGTGCCCGCCGAGATCGCCGCCTCGTATGCCGCGCACGGCGCCGCCTGCCTGTCCGTGCTGACCGACGTGCAGTTCTTCCAGGGCTCGCACGACCACCTGCGCCAGGCGCGCGCGGCGTGCCCGCTGCCCGTGCTGCGCAAGGACTTCGTCATCGATCCCTACCAGGTCATCTCGGCGCGCGCGCTGGGCGCGGACTGCGTGCTGCTGATCGTGGCCGCGCTGGAAGCGCAGCAGCTGCGCGACCTGGAGGCCGTGGCGCTGGAGCTGGGCATGGACGTGCTGGTGGAAGTGCATGACGCCGAAGAGCTGGACATCGCGCTGACCCTGCGCACGCCGCTGCTGGGCATCAACAACCGCAACCTGCGCACCTTCGAGACCTCGCTGCAGAACACGCTGGACCTGCTGCCGCGCATCCCCGAGGGCAAGCGCGTGGTGACAGAGAGCGGCATCCTCGCGCCCGAGCACGTGCGCCTGATGCGCGACCATGGCGTGGAAGCGTTCCTGGTCGGCGAAGCCTTCATGCGCGCGAAAGAGCCTGGCGCCGAGCTCGCCCGCCTGATCCACTGATCCCCCTTTCCCTTCCCGCCCATGTTCGAAGAAGCCGAATCCGACCCGACACTGACCGCCGCCGAGGCGGACCGGCACGAGGCGCGCCTGCGCACCGCGCTGCTGAAGGCGCAGTACGCGCGCCTGCAGGACCCGAAGCGTTCGCTGCTGATCGTGGCGGCGGGCATCGACGGCGCGGGCAAGGGCGCCACCATCAACCTGCTCAACGAGTGGATGGATCCGCGCCACATCCGCACGCTGGCCTTCGGCCTGCCCACGGTGACGGAAGCGGCCCGCCCCGACCTGTGGCGCTACTGGAACGCGCTGCCCGCCAACGGCCGCACCGGCATCGTCTTCGGCTCGTGGTACATGCCGCTGGTGATCGAGGGCGCACAGAAGCATCCCAACGCGGAAAAGATGGCCGAACTGGCCGAGGAAGTGCTGCGTTTCGAGGCCACGCTGGCGGCCAATGGCGTGCAGATCCTGAAGCTGTGGTTCCACCTGTCCAAGGACGCGCAGCACCAGCGCGTGGACCGCTTGCTGAAAGACCCCGACACCGCCTGGCAGGTCACCACGCAGGATCGCAAGGTGCGCAAGCACTACGACCAGATCCGCGCGGCGGGCATGGACATCATCAACCAGACGCACACGCGCCACGCGCCCTGGGTCATCATTCCCAGCGCCGATGAACGCATGCGCACGGTGCGCACCGGCGAGGCCGTGCTGTCGGCCATTTCGCGCGCCAGCGCGCCGCGCGTGGATCGGCCGCTGCGCATCGCGTCGCGCCGCGCCAAGCCTTCCGACCGCCTGGCCGGGCTGGACTACGCCGCGCACATCGAGAAGGACGAATACGAAACCGAACTGCGCCAATGGCAGGCCCGCCTGGCGCGCGCGGTGCGGCACAAGCGCTTCAAGGATCTCTCGCTGGTGCTGGCCTTCGAGGGCCAGGACGCCGCAGGCAAGGGCGGCGCCATCCGCCGCGTCACGCACGCGCTGGATGCCCGCCGCTACGTCATCACGCCGGTGTCGGCGCCCACCGCCGAGGAACTGTCCTATCCGTACCTGTGGCGCTTCTGGCGCAAGGTGCCGGCCCTGGGCGACATCGCCATCTTCGACCGCAGCTGGTATGGCCGCGTACTGGCCGAACGGGTGGAAGGCTATGCCGCCCCCGCGGACTGGAAACGCGCCTATGACGAGATCAACGACTTCGAGCGCCAGCTCACCGACCAGGGCGTGGTGCTGCTGAAGTTCTGGCTGGCCGTCACCAAGGACGAGCAGTTGCGCCGCTTCCGCGACCGCGAGCAGTCGCCCTTCAAGCAGTTCAAGATCACGCCGGACGACTGGCGCAACCGCCGCAAGTGGAATGCCTACGCCGACGCGGCCAACGAGATGTTCGCCCGCACCGACACGCCCAACGCGCCGTGGCACGTGCTGTCGGCCAACGACAAGCGCCATGCGCGGGTGAGCGTGCTGGCGCAGACGGTGCTGGCGCTGGAAGCCGCGCTGAAGAAAAAGAAGGACTGACAACAGGAGCTCCGCGCATGGACTGCCCCCTTTGCCGTGAAGACGGCGGCACGGTGCTCTGGCGCGACGCCGAGTGGCGCGCCATCGAGGTCGACGACCCCGCCTATCCCGGTTTCACGCGCATCATCTGGAACGCCCATGCGGCCGAGATGAGCGACATTGCCGAGACCGGACGCACGCGACTGCTGCGCGCGGTCCACGCGGTGGAAGTGGCGCAGCGGCAGTTCCTGATGCCCGACAAGGTCAACCTGGCCTCGCTGGGCAATATGGTGGCGCACGTGCACTGGCACGTGATCCCGCGCTGGCACGACGACCGCGCCTTCCCCGATCCGGTCTGGGTTGCGCCGCGCCGCGAGGCAATCGGCGCGGGGGCCGAGGCTGCCCGCGCACGCTTGCCGGCCTATCGCGAAGCCCTGGCGGCGGCGCTGCGCGCGTTGGACTGACTCATTTCCCCCAGCGCAACACCAGCGGGTCCAGGCGGCGCGCCGTCTCCAGCAGCCCCTCGCGCACTTCCTGGCGCATGGCCGGGAAGGGATGGCGCGAGGCATCGCTTTGGATGATGCCCCCTGCCTGCATCAAGGCCTTGGCGCTCAGGATGCCGCCCTGGCGGTTCTCGTGGTTGATGAGCGGCAGCCAGCGCTCGTACAACTGCGCCGCTTCCTCGCGGCGCCCTTCCCGGTGCGCCACGATGATGGGCCGCAAGCCGTCGGCATAGGCGCCGCCCGTCATCGCACCGGTGGCCCCGGCGTCCAGGTCGGGCATCAGCGTGATGGCCTCCTCGCCATCCCACGGCCCCTCCACGGCATCACCACCCAATGCGATCAGGTCGCGCAGCTTGGTGGCCGCGCCCGGTGTCTCGATCTTGAAATAGGACACCTGCTCGATCTCGCGCGCCATGCGCGCCAGCAAGGGCGCTGACAGCGGCGTGCCGCTCATGGGCGCGTCCTGGATCATGATGGGGATGTCCACCGCGTCGGACACCCGCTGGAAGAATTCGACGATGCCGGCCTCGGGCACACGCAGCGTGGCGCCGTGGTAGGGCGGCATGATCATCAGCATGGCTGCGCCCCAGTCCTGGGCCTGGCGGCTGCGCGCGGCACACACCTGGCTTCCATAATGCGTGGTGGTCACGATCACCGGCACGCGCTGCGCCACGTGTTCCAGGATGCGGCGGGTCAGCAGTTCACGCTCGGCGTCCGACAGCGAGAACTGCTCCGAGAAGTTGGCCAGGATGCACAGGCCGTCGGCGCCCGAGTCGATCATGAAATCGACGGCGCGCAGCTGGCCGGGCAGGTCCAGCTCGCCGCTGCCGGTGAAGATAGTGGGCACCACCGGGAAGATGCCGCGGTAACGCGGCGCGCGGGCGGTCGTCATGGCAGGCCTCATTCGATGATGTTGAAGTCGTTCAGGTATTCGGTCTTGAGCGTCAGGCCCAGCCCCGGCACGTCATCCGACAGGTCCAGGAAACCGTCCTTGGCCACGGGCTCGCCGTCGAAGATGTAGTAGAAGAGCTCGTTGCCCACTTCGACGTCGAACATCGGGAAGTACTCGCTCATGGGCGAGGCCAGCGTGCTCATCGTCAAGTGGTAGTTGTGCATCTGCCCGGCATGCGGAATCACCGGCACGCTGAAGGCCTCGCACAGCGCGTTGATCTTGTGCGCGGCAGTGATGCCTCCCACGCGGTTGGTGTCGTACTGCACCACCGACACCGCCTTGCGGTCCAGCAGTTGCTTGAAGCCATACAGCGAGAACTCGTGCTCGCCGCCAGAGATCGGAATGGACGTCAGGCCGTTCAACTCGGCATAGCCGTCGATGTCGTCGGCGATCACAGGCTCCTCCAGCCAGCGCGGCTGGTACTTCTCCAGCTTGGGCAGGATGCGCTTGGCGTACTCGACATTCCAGCCCATGTAGCACTCGAGCATCAGGTCGTTGTCATCGCCGATCACTTCGCGCACGGCCTCGACCGACTTCAGGTTCTCGACCACGCCCTTCTGCAGGTCGGCCGGACCATAGCCAAAGCGCATCTTGAAGGCCGTGAATTCCTGGTCCAGGTAAGTCTGCGCCTCGCGCTGCATGGCGTCCAGGTCGCCACGGTAGAGCTTGGAGTAATAGCAGGGAATCTTCTCCTTGGTGCGGCCGCCCAACAGCTTGAAGACGGGCTTGCCCACCGACTTGCCCAGGATGTCCCAGATCGCCAGGTCCACCGCGGAGATCGCGGCCATGGTCACGCCCTTGCGGCCCCAGGCGTGGGTGGCGCGGTACATGCGCTGCCACAGGTATTCATAGTCCCAGGGGTCGTGGCCGATGACCAGCGGCGCCAGGTACTGGTCGATGATGGCCTTGGCGATGCGCGGCGCCAGCGCCACGTTGCCCAGGCCCACGATGCCGTCGTCCGTTTCGATTTCCACCACGGTCCAGCCGTGGAAACGGAAGGTGCTCATGGTCTCGGCGGGGGAATACAGCATGTCCATCGCATTGGAGCAGAAGTGTCCTTGCGGCGGCACGGTCTTGCCCTTCCATTCATGGACGCGTGCGCGGACGGATTTGATCTTCATGAAGAGTCCTGCCTGGTGATGATGTGTTCGTGGAGTCTTGATTCAGTTGCGGGAGCTCAGCGTGCCAGCGCGCTGGCACGCTGCGCCGCGCCCATGCGGCAGGCGATCTGGAACGCCTGCCAGGTGGCGTCGACGTTGGCGCGCCCCTGGCCTGCGATGTCATAGGCCGTGCCATGCGCGGGCGTCGTGATCGGGATGGGCAACCCGCCCTGCACCGTCACGCCGCGCGAGAAACCCAGCAGCTTCAGCGCGATCTGGCCCTGGTCGTGGTACATGGTGACGATGGCCTGGAACTCGCCCGCCTGCGCCTTCAGGAAGATGGTGTCGGCCGGATACGGGCCCACCACCGGCAGGCCCTCGGCCTGCAGGGCGCGCACGGCCGGCGCGATGATGTCGACCTCCTCGCGCCCGCAGGTGCCGCCATCGCCGCCGTGCGGATTGAAGGCCGCCACGGCCACCTTGGCGTCGGGCAGGCCGTTCGCCACCAGCGAGCGATGGATGAGCCGGGTCGCCGCCTGGATGCCCTCGACGCTGAGCGCCGCTGCCGCGTCCTTCAAGGGGATGTGCGAGGACACACGCGAGGTCCACAGGTCGCCCAGCGTGTTGAACTCACAGAAGTAGCCTTCGACACCCAGGTATTTCGCGAAGTGGTGCAGTTCGTCGTCATGCCCCAGGCCGCCCAGCTTCATGGCGTACTTGTTCAAAGGCGCGAAGCAGATCGCATCGATCTCGCCGCGCTGCGCCGCGTCCATGCAGGCGTTCAGCACCTGGAGCACCGAAGCGCCCCCCGTCGCCCGCGCCTCGCCCAGCGGCGAGTCGGCTTGCGTCACGGTATCCATGCGCAGGAAGGCAGGCCGCGCCGCGCTGGCGCGCTCGCGCACCGAGGCGAAGTCATCAATGGCGTCGGTGGCGATCTGCACGCCTGCCACCGCCTGCCCCGCTTCCCACAGCCAGGGGTCGCCCACCAGCACGATGTTGGCGTGGGCGCAGGTGTCGGGCTTGGCCAGCAGGCGCGCGATCAGCTCGGGGCCGATGCCGGCGGGGTCGCCCAGCGTCAGGGCGATCACGGGTCGGGACGTTGCGGTCATGGCTTCACTCCAGGGAAATGCGGTTCTTCTTGATGATGGCGGCGTAGCGCTGGTTCTCGGCCTGGTGGAACTGCGCGAACTCGGCCTGGCTCATGGGCTTCAATTGCGCGCCGATGGCCTGCAGGCGCTTCTGCGTGTCGGGCTGCGTCAGCACGACGTTGACCTCGTCGTGGATGCGTTTCTGGTATTCCGCCGGCACGCTGCTGGGCATGTAGATGCCATACCAGGCGCTCATCTCCACGCCCGGCAGGCCGGCTTCGGCCAACGTGGGCACCTCCGGAATCTGCGGGTTGCGCTGCTCGCTCAGCACGGCCAGCGCGCGCACCTTGCCCGACTGGATGTGCGGGATGACGGACGACGCCGTCTCGAAGGCGATCTGCACCTGCCCGCCCATCAGGTCCACCAGCGCGGGACCGCTGCCGCGGTAAGGCACGTGGATCATCTGCACGCCCGCCGCATCCTTGAAGAGCTCGGCCGCGATGTGCTGCGTGCTGCCCGCGCCGCTGCTGGCGAAGTTGTACGAGCCCGGCCTGGCCTTCAGGAGGGCGATCAGTTCCTGGGCTGTCTTGGCCGGCACGTCGTTGTTGACCACCAGCACGTTGGGCACGGCGCCCACGAACACCACCGGCACGAGGTCGCGGTCGTTGTCGTAGCTGAGCTTCAGCAGGTGCGGCGCAATCGCATGGGCGGTGGAGACGCCCATCACCATCGAATGGTTGTCGGTGGACCGCACGGCCTGCACGGCGGCCAGCGTGTTGGACGCGCCGGGCTTGTTCTCGACCACCACGGTCTGGCCCAGCGCGGGTCCCAGCTTGTCGGCCACGGCACGCGCCATGGCGTCGGTGCCACCGCCGGGCGCGGAGCCCACGTACAGGCGCAGGGGTTGATTCGGCCAATTGGCCTGGGCAGTGGCCGGGGCGGATACCGCCAGGCCCAGCGCGCAGGCGGACACCAGGGCGATGAGCGAACGCTTCAGTTTTGTCGCCGGGCAGCAAGCCGAAGGCGTGGCGTGGGAGGTCATGACGTGTCTCCTGATCTTCTTGTTTGCGCCCCGTCGTGACGCGGGGTCGATGGCGCCATCTTAGGGAGCGTCTTTGTTTCCGTAAAATGAAACTTTCTACTCAACCGTTCACTTCAGGTGAACGATCCAGGGTTTCATCATGGCCACCTCGCTGAACGTCCCCGCGCTGCTCAGCCGCCTGCGCATGCGGCAGATCGTGCTGCTGCTGGAGATCGAGGAGCGCGGCACGCTGCGCGCCGCCGCCGCGCGCCTGAACATGACGCAGTCGGCAGCCAGCAAGATGCTGCAGGAGCTGGAACTGGCCGTGGGCCAGCCGCTCTTCGAGCGCATCGGCCGGGGCCTGACGCTGACCGCCGCGGGCGACTGCGTGATGGGCTATTTCCGCGGCTTGCGCGGCACGGTCTCCTCGCTGGCGCGTGAGCTGGAAGAGCTGCGCCTGGGCAGCGCGGGCAAGCTCTTCATCGGCAGCATCATGGCCGCCTCGCCCGGGCCGCTGACCGATGCGCTGCTGGCGCTGAAGAAGACCTATCCCCTGCTGGCCGTGGAAATCTCCACCGGCACCAGCGACCTGCTCGCGCGCCAGTTGAACGAAGGCAGGCTGGACGTCGTCATCGGCCGCATGCTGTCGCTCTCCAACCAGGACTACGTCTTCCGCGACATCGACAAGGAAGCGCTGTCGGTGATCGCGGCCGTGGACCACCCACTGGCCAGCCTGGAGCATGTCGACTTCGCCGCCATGCAGGCCTATCCCTGGGTCCTGCAGCCGCAAGGCAGCCCGATGCGCGAGGTCATGGAACAGGAGTTCCGCGCGCACGGCCATCCGCTGCCGCGCGGGCTCATCGAATCGGCCTCCATCCTCACCACCACCAACCTGGCGGTGAAGTCCGACATGCTGGGCGTGATTCCGGAATCCGTCGCCAGCCGCTACGCGCAGCACGGCCTGCTGGCCATACTGGGCTACCGGATCCAGCGCCGCCTGACCACCTACGGCAGCATCGTGCCGCGCGACCGTCCGCTGAGCGCGCCCGCGCGGCATTTCCTGGAGCTGCTGCACCGGCCGGCCGGCGACGCCGACGAATAAAGCCGGACCGGCATGCCACAATCGCGCCCATGACTGCCTCCAACCTGCTCAGCACCTCCCTGGCCGACGAGGCCGCGCGACTGTCGCCGGCCTGGCGCGACACCCTCGCCCAGCCTGCCGCGGCGCAAGCGCTGGCGCGCCTGCAGGCCTTCCTGGACGAGCGGCTGCAGGCCGGCGCCATCATCTATCCGGCCCGGCCCTTCCGCGCCCTGGAACTGGTGGCGCCCGAAGATACCCGCGTGGTGATCCTGGGACAGGATCCCTATCACGGCCCCGGCCAGGCGCAGGGCCTGGCATTCTCGGTGCCGGACGCCATGCGCCGCCCGCCCAGCCTGCGCAACATGTTCCTCGAGATCGCGAGCGAAGACGGCGTGACGCCGGCCGACGCCAAGGCCCGCGCCGAAACCATGCCCAACGACCTGACCCGCTGGGCCCGCCAGGGCGTGCTGCTGCTCAACACCTCGCTGACCGTGGAAGATGGCCAGGCGGGCGCGCACGCCAAGCGCGGCTGGGAAGCCGTCACCGACGCGCTGATCCAGCGCGTGGCCGCGCTGCCCACGCCCAAGGTGTTCCTGCTGTGGGGCGCCCACGCCCAGGCCAAGGCCGCGCTGCTGCCCGCCGATGGCCGCCACCGGGTGCTGATGGCCAACCACCCCTCGCCGCTTTCCGCGCGCCGCCCGCCCGTGCCCTTCCTGGGCTGCGACCATTTCCGGCAGGCCAATGCGTGGCTGGTGGAACAGGGTGCGGCGCCGATTGATTGGGAGGCCCCCGCGGCCTGAACCTGCCGGGTCAGCCGCGCTTGTCCAAAAATGGCGAAAACATGACGCTTTCCTGCCCTTTCGTCTGATCCACGCGACGATTTCCCAAGATTTCAGCAATGTTCCCCGAGGCTTGCGTGCTCGACCTAGGGTTTTCGAGTATGATGCTCGCACTGCACACTCGTTGCGGTATCGACGCGCGCCACACACATCTCCTCGGCGCATTAGCAGTCCGCCCGGCAATGCCGGCATCGATACCGACAGCCATCGCTTCCTGACCTCCTTTCCATTCGCTGGCTCCTTCTGTTCTGGATGCCGCTCGCGCACGGTTGATTCGGTCGGCACGATGTTCGATCAACCGTAGGTCCCCGCGTACCGCGCATCTGCCCGGTCGCGCCCTGTTGCGCGGCGCAAGCCGCAATGGAACCCGCATGTCCTTCGATACCCTGGGCCTCGCGCCCGAACTGCTGTCCGCCCTGAACGCAGCCGGCTTCACCACGCCCACGCCCGTCCAGAGCACCGCCATCCCCAAGGCCCTGAACGGCCAAGACCTGATGGTCTCCTCGCAGACCGGCAGCGGCAAGACCGCCGCCTTCATGCTGCCCTCGCTGCACCGCATCGTGCAGGAAGCCTCCAACAAGTCCAAGGGCGTGCAGGTGCTGGTGCTGACGCCCACCCGCGAACTGGCCCTGCAGGTCAACGACGCCACGCTGCAATACGGCAAGGGCCTGAAGGACCTGCGCACCGCCACGGTCGTGGGCGGCATGCCCTACGGCGCCCAGCTGCGCGCCCTGTCGCGCCGCGTCGACGTCCTGGTCGCCACGCCCGGCCGCCTGATCGACCACCTGAACGCCCGCCGCGTCGACCTGTCCGGCGTGCACACGCTGGTGCTCGACGAAGCCGACCGCATGCTGGACATGGGCTTCATCGAAGACATCGAAACCATCGTGGCCGCCACGCCCGCCTCGCGCCAGACGCTGCTGTTCTCGGCCACGCTGGACGGCACGATTGCCCGCCTGGCCCAGCGCATGATGCGCGAGCCCGAGCGCATCGAGCTCGCCGGCCAGCGCGACAAGCACGCCAACATCACCCAGAACCTGCTGTACGCCGACGACTCGGAGCACAAGCTGCGCCTGCTGGATCACCTGCTGCGCGACGCCAGCCTGGACCAGGCCATCGTCTTCACGTCCACCAAGCGTGGCGCCGATGACCTGGCCGACCGCCTGGCCGACCAGGGCTTCCCCGCCGCCGCGCTGCATGGCGACATGAACCAGCGCCAGCGCACCCGCACCCTGTCCCAGCTGCAACGCGGCCAGGTCCGCATCCTCGTCGCCACCGACGTGGCTGCCCGCGGCATCGACGTGCAAGGCATCAGCCACGCCTTCAACTTCGACCTGCCCATGCAGGCCGAAGACTACGTGCACCGCATTGGCCGCACGGGCCGCGCCGGCCGCAGCGGCCAGGCCTACACCCTGGTCACGCACACCGAACGCCACAAGATCCGCCGCATCGAGCAGTACATCGGCCAGCCGATCCCGCCGCAGGTCATCGAAGGCCTGGAACCCAAGCGCATCGTGCGTTCGGGTCCGCCCACCGGCCGCCGTCCCGGCTTCAAGCCCAGCGGCGCCCCCAAGCGCCGCCCCGGCGAAGGCGGCAAGCCTGAGTTCGGCGGCAACGCCGGCAAGCCGTCCTACGGCAAGTCGCGCCGCCCCGAAGGCAGCGCCCCGCAAGGCTACGGCCAGGGCGGCTATCAAGGCCACCCGCAGGGCCGTCCCCAAGGCGCCCGTCCGGAAGGACGCCCCCAGGGTGCGCGTCCCGCCGGCAAGCCCGCCCGCCGCGACTACGCCTGATCGCCAACGACGCGCACCGCAGGGTGCGCGTTGAGCGCGACGTTTGCTTTCCGCCGACCCTCGTGGTCGGCGGTTTGCTTTGGGGGTCCCTTTTGCCGCCGGGCCGCCCCAAGGCAAAAGCGCCCCCCCCCGGGGGCAGCAAGCCGAAGGCGCGGCGTGGGGGTCCTTTCTTTCCCTTCCTTTATCATGCCGGGTGCATCAATCAGGACCCACGCATGAGCGCCTCCGCCACCCCTCCCCCCCGCGGCCTGCCCCCGCTGCATCCCGACGCGCTTGCCCATGGCGCACGCGTCGCGGCGCACCTGGCCGAATGCGTGCAGGCAGCCGGCGGCTGGCTGCCGTTCGACGCCTATATGCGCGAGGCGCTGTATGCGCCCGGCCTGGGCTATTACGCCGCCGGCAGCGCCAAGCTCGATGCGGGCGATGTCCGCGCCCCGGCGGGCGACTTCACCACCGCGCCTGAACTCACCCCGCTCTTCGGCCACACGCTGGCCCGCCAGATCGCCGAGGTGCTGGATCGCAGCGGAGCGAACCGCGTGCTGGAATTCGGCGCAGGCTCGGGCGCGCTGGCGCGCAGCGTGCTCGATGCCCTGCGGACGGAGGGCCGCAGCATCCGCTACGACATCCTGGAGGTGTCGGCCGACCTGCGCGCGCGCCAGCAGACGGCGCTGGCCGCCCATGGCGACGCGGTGCAGTGGCTGGATGCATTGCCGTCGGGCTTCCAGGGCTGCGTCATCGCCAACGAAGTGCTGGACGCCATGCCGGCGCGGCGCGCGGGCTGGAACGGCGAAGGCGCCGTGCTCGAATACGGCGTGGTGCTGGGTGCAGCCGCCGCCGCGGATGCCCCGGCCTTTGCCTGGGACGCGCGTCCTGCCGACGCCACGCTGCGCGAGGCATTGGCCGAGCGCATGCCAGCGTTGCCCGGCTACGTCACCGAGATCAACCTGCAGGCCGAGGCCTGGGTCCGCGACCTGGGCACATGGCTCACGCGCGGCGCCGCGATCCTGATCGACTACGGCTTCCCGCGCCATGAGTTCTATCACCCGCAGCGCGCCGAAGGCACGCTGATGTGCCACCTGCGCCACCATGCGCACCCCGATCCCTTCGTCGCGCCCGGCCTGCAGGACATCACGGCGCACGTGGACTTCACCGCCATGGCCGACGCGGCGCTGGCCGGCGGCCTGGACGTGCTGGGCTACACCTCGCAGGCACGCTTCCTGGGCAATGCCGGTTTGCTGACGCTGCTGTCGCAGGCGGACGCCACCGACGTGCGCGCCCATGCCGCGCGCCTGGCCCCCGTGCAACGGCTGCTCTCCGAAGCGGAAATGGGTGAGCTCTTCAAGGTGCTGGCAGTGGGACGGGACATCGACCCGCCGCTGCTGGGCTTCCTGCGCGGCGACCGGCGCGGCGCGCTGTAGAACCCTCGACGCCCGGCGGGCTCAGGCCGTGCCGCCGTCCTGGCCGAGCAAGGCCTGCAAGCGCGCCTCGCGCACCCGCGACTTGATCTCGGCGGGATTGGCGGCGCAGGCACGCGCCACCGCGCCCGCATCCACGCCACGCACTTGCGCCAAGGCCTGCGTCAAGCGCTCACGGTCCGTGTCCGCGACGACTGCCGCGGTCTCCAGCAGGGACAGGAAGCGCTCGGGCTTGCGCAGGCCGTCGCAGCCTTCGATCAGGTCCAGCATCGCGACGGCATCGCGGGCATCCGACGCCGCGTAATCCAGCACGCGGCGCAGCAGGCGCGCATGATCGGCGCACTCCGACGGCACGCGCCATCGCTTGGCCAGGGCATCCGGATCCTGGGCGCCACGCGCGAGCAGGGCGTAACGCCCAGGCAAGGCCAGGCCCTGGTCCGCGGCACGGTCAAGGTCGGACAGCAGCGTGTCCGTCAACCGCAGTTCGGGTGCGATGCGCGGCAAGGCGTCCGCGTCCTGCAACACCCGCAGCATGCGTGAGGGCTGCGCCGCCATGAGGCCACGCGACACCTCGCGCCACACGCGCTCGGGCACCAGGGCATCCACCTCGCCCTCGGCCGCCATGCGGCGGCACAGCGCCAGGGTTTCCGGCGCGATGGTGAAATCGGCAAAGCGTGCCGCGAAGCGCGCCAGCCGCAGCACGCGCACCGGGTCTTCCTGGAAAGCCTCGCCCACGTGGCGCAACACGCGTGCGCGCACATCCTCGACACCCCCCATCGGATCGACGAGCGTGCCATCGGCGTGACGGGCAATCGCGTTGACGGTCAGGTCGCGCCGCGCCAGATCCTCTTCCAGCGTGACCTCGGGTCCCGCATGGAAGACGAAGCCCTTGTAGCCGCGCCCCGACTTGCGCTCGGTGCGCGCCAGCGCGTATTCCTCTTTCGTGGCCGGATGCAGGAAGACGGGAAAATCGCCGCCCACCGGAATGAAGCCGCGCGCGGCCATGTCCTCGGGGCTGGCGCCCACCACGACCCAATCCTGGTCGCCGGCGGGACGTCCCAGCAGGCCGTCCCGCACGGCCCCGCCCACGACATAGACCTGCAGGCCGTCGAGGGCGGGATCAGCAGCGGCTGCCGTCACGGCAAGGCCGTGCGTTCGTTGCGCTGCGGCGCGATGTGGCCCAGGCGTGCCTTCAGCGACTGCGGCTCGCCGGTGAAGAGCGCCGCGTAGTACGTGGCGTTCGACAGGACGTTCTTCACATACAGGCGCGTCTCGGTGAAAGGAATCGTCTCGGCGAAGATCGCGCCTTCCACCTGATGCGACAGGCGCGAGCGCCACAGGCGCGGACGGCCCGGACCGGCGTTGTAGCCGGCGCTGGCCAGCACCTGCGAACCGTTCAGGTCGCCCAGCACCATGTTCAGGTAGTTCGTGCCCAGGATCGTATTGACCTCGAACTCGTTCACGCGCGAGGGCTGGAAGTCGGTCATGCCGATCCTCTTCGCCACCCACTTGGCCGTGGCGGGCATCAGCTGCATCAGCCCCGATGCGCCCACGACGGAGCGTGCGTCGGTGATGAAACGCGACTCCTGGCGGATGAGGCCATAGACCCAGGCCGGATCCAGCGAGATCTGGCGCGCCTGCGCGCTGACCCGGCCTTCGAACGGCGCGATGAAGCGCTGGGTGAAGTCGAACTCGCTCTCGGTGCGCTCGGACGTGTTGACCACGCGGTCGTAGATGCCTTCCTGGCGCGCCAGCTCGGCCGCGGCCATGAGCTGCCGGTCATTCATGCCGCGCAGCGAGTAGTTCCACTCGGGCACGGCCTCCGGGCGCCAGCCCAGCTTGAAGAGCGCCACGGCCCGCTGCAGGCCGGCATGGCCACGCGCCTCGGCGATCTCGGCGTCAGTCAGCGGCGACGGACGGGCCGGCACGGTGATGACGCGGCCCAGTTCCTCGGCCGCCAGCTGGCCATAGAAGTTGAAACCGGGGGCGATGCTTTCGTACTGCTTGCGCGCCTGCTCGGAATGGCCGGTGGCTTGCAGGCCACGTGCATGCCAGTACACCCAGACGGGCTCGGCCTGCTGCGAGGCCGGCATCTGGCTGATGGACTTCATGACCCACGCCCAGTCGATCTTGGGCTGGCGCAGGGCGGCACGCACGCGCCAGGCGTGGTTGTACTCGCTCATGCGCACGTCACCCGCCTGCTTGTACCACTCGTGGGCACGATCATCGAGATTGAGCACCGCCACCAGGGCGAACTGGCTGTAGACCCACTGCTTCAGTTCGCGCGGCAGGCCCTCCCACTCGCGGCGCAGATAGGCCTCGCCGGGCGTCATGTCGCTGCGCGCCAGGCGCGACAGCGCCACGGCCACCAGCTCGCGCTCCATGTCGCCCTTGACCGGACGCGGCTGGCGCACCAGCCACTTCATGGGGTCCTTCATCAGCGCGTCGTACTCGCGCAACTGCGCGGGCTCGAACACATATGCGGCATAGCGGCGCGCATCGTCGCGCTTGTTGGCCTCCAGCGCATCGCGCAGCGCCGGAATCAGCTGCTGCGGGCCCAGCACCCGGTCGGCGACCAGTTGGTCATAGAGGTCCCAACAGGCAGAGCCCGGCGTGAAGACAGCCTGGGCTTGCGCGGGCGTGGCGCGTTGGCCGCCCAGGTGCGCGGCTTCCAGTTGCGCGCACTTCACCTGGTCGGTGGCGACCATGACCTCGCCCAGGCGGCGCGCGGTGGCGAAATCGCCCGAGCGCGCGGCGGCCAGCACCCAGTCGCCACGCAGGCGGTCGGCCAGGTAGGCACCCTGGTTGCGGCGCATGAAATCCTCGAGTTCCGCGGCGGGCGTCGGCACCGAAGACGCGTTCAGGCGATAGCGCAGCAGCCAGTATTCGGCATACATGGCCAGGGGATCGCCCTTCGCGCTCGACACCAGCGGCGGCAATTGCGCCCACTGGCGCTTGTTGACCGCCTCGCGGGCGGCCACCACGGCCTCCAGCGGCGTCTGGGGCTGTGCAGGCTGCACCGCCTGCCGCACGGTCTGGGCGGCAGCGGGTGCTGCCCACACAGCCGCCCCGAGGGCGGCGGAAATCACGGCCAGCGTCAACGCGCCGGCCCCGCGGCCGCGCGCCAGGACGCCCCGGCCGGATTTCTGATACTTTCGTAGCTCTGAAACCAGGAACATCGTGTCAGCCCGCATGAACACTCAAAACAGCGCACAGGATAACGCAGTCGCGCTGCGCAAGCGATTGCGCGAGGCACGCGCGAATGTGCCCGCCGACGAGCGCCGCCGCGGCGCGCTGCTGATGCGCGGACGGCTCTTCACCTGGCTGGGCGTGAACCGCGATGCCGCCGTCTCGGAGGGCCGCCAGGCCCCTCGCTCGGTCGCCGCGTTCTGGCCCATGGAAGACGAGCCCGACCTGCGCCCCTTGCTGAGCCAGTGGGCCGACGCCGGCATTACCGTGCTGCTGCCTGTCATCGAAGAAACGCGCGCGCCGCTGCGCTTCCATCCCTGGACGCCCGACACGCCGATGCGCCCGGGCGCCTATGGCATCCCGGTGCCGCCGCTGGGCACGCCGGCGCGCCCCGATGTCGTGCTCGTGCCCACGCTGGGCTACACCCGCCAGGCCGACCGCCTGGGCTACGGTGGCGGCTATTACGACCGCACGCTGGCCGCCCTGCGCGAATCCGGCCCTTCGCCCGTCACCATCGGCATCGCGTGGACCGAAGGACGCATCGACGATCCCGACTATCAGGCGGCGCCGCACGATGTCCGGCTCGACGCCATCCTGACGCCCGCCGGCTGGCTGCCCGCCGCCCCGGCGCCACGCTGAGCCCATGACGACGCCGCGCGAAGGCGCTTTCCATGCGTTGTGGCGCGCCCACGGGCCCGACGTTCCCGAGGTTCTCCTCGACGCCGTGGCACGCGGCGCCTTCGACCGGCTGGCCGCCTCGTCCGACACGCCGCCCGCCGCCGCATTCGCGCTGGAGTGCGGCCTGACCCCCGGCCTTCGCGCGCACCTGTACCTGGCCCTGCGTGGCGAGACCGAACTGGCGGCCGCGGGCCTGCCCGGCGGGCTGAGCCACGCCTATCTGCGTTACACCCGCAACGACGCCGGCGATGCCAGCGTGCCCCTGCCGCTGGTACCGCCCGGCGTGCATGCCGCCGACACGCCACGCGTGGCCAAGGCCCTGCACGCGCTGGGCGTGCCGCCGGACACCGTGGCGCGCGCGCAGGCCTGCCTGGCGGCCTTTCCGCCCGACGCCACGCTGGACAACATCGGCTGGCTGGACCGCCGCCCCGGCCAGCCGATGCGCTGCTACGTCTCGCACCTGCCGCTGGGATGCCCTCCCCACCAGCGCCTGGGCGACACCGCCCAGGCGCTGGCCAGCCTCGCCGACCGCTGCGTCGCCACCTTCGATATCGATGCGCAAGGCCCCCGTCCCCGCTGGGGCCTGGAGCTGCTGGTCAGCCGCGGCAATCCCGATCCCGCCGCCCGCTGGCGCCTGATGCTGGACGCCTTGCGCGAACGCGGCCTGGCCACCGAGGCAGCCGCCCAGGCCGCGCTCGCCTGGCCCGCCCGGCTGGACGGGCACGCCAACGGCGGCCCGGCCAAGCGTGGCATCAGCCACCTGTGCCTGACACTGCAGGCCGGCCAGGTCCGGGACGCCCGGGTCTTCCTGCTTGCCGCCCGGCAGGCCACCTGACCGCGTGGGCGAGTGTGACAACACCCGGGTCATTTGCGTGCGGATGCTACGGCGGGTGGCGCAAACGCCCCGTCTTTCTGCGCATCGAGTCACGCACCACGGCAAGGCGCGCTGGCAGTCGGAGGGCACCAGCGCGGTGCCGCCCGCTGCGGCATGCACCGTGTCATGCTGCACCTCACCTTTACGCGCCGACAGACCCCGCCACACAATAGGGCACGCGGTTACGCAGCCGTGACAATTGCGCGCCGGATTCGCGCATAGGCTGGCAAGCCACCTTCAGCATGGCACGCTGCTTGCTTGCATAGGCCAAGCCAAGTGGGCCCCCCTTCAGCACCGCGGCCGTCCCCAAGTGGCGGCCCGCCACAGGAATCGCCGCATGACCTTGAAACCGCCGGCTTTCGACGAGATGTTCGACAGCGACAGCGATATCCGCCCGCATTACGCGGACTTCGCGCGCTGGCTGTCCGCCCAGCCCTCTTCGGTCATGACCGCCAAGCGGGTCGAGGCCGACCTGAGCTTTCGCCGGGTGGGCATCACCTTCTCCGTGGCGGGCGATGAAGCCGGCACGGAAAGGCTGATCCCCTTCGACCTGATTCCCCGCATCATCCCCGCCGACGACTGGGAGCGCCTGGACGCGGGCCTGCGCCAGCGGGTGCGCGCGCTCAACATGTTCCTGCGCGACATCTACCACGACCATGAGATCGTGCGCGCGGGCAAGATCCCCGCCGAGCAGGTCTTCATGAACGCGCAGTACCGTCCCGAGATGCAGGACGTGGACGTGCCCGAGGACATCTATTGCCACATCGCCGGCATCGACGTCGTGCGCGCCGGCGCGGGCGAGTTCTACGTGCTGGAGGACAACCTGCGCGTGCCGTCGGGCGTGTCCTACATGCTGGAGAACCGCAAGGTCTCCATGCGCCTGATGCCCGAGGCCTTCGGCAGCAACAAGATCGCGCCGGTCGCCCACTATCCCGACCTGCTGCTGGAAAACCTGCGTGACGTGTCACCCAGCGGCGACGAGCCCACGGTGGTCGTGCTGACGCCGGGCATGTACAACTCGGCCTATTTCGAACACGCCTTCCTTGCCCAGCAGATGGGCGTGGAACTGGTGGAAGGGCGCGACCTCTTCGTCGACGGCGACACCGTCTACATGCGCACGACACAAGGTCCCAAGCGCGTCGACGTGATCTACCGGCGCGTCGACGACGACTACCTGGACCCGCTCTCCTTCCGCGCCGACTCGGCATTGGGGGTGCCCGGCCTGCTGTCGGTCTATCGCGCCGGCCGCATCACGCTGGCCAATGCCATCGGCACCGGCATCGCCGACGACAAGTCGACGTATCTCTACGTGCCCGACATGATCCGCTTCTATCTCGGCGAGGAACCCCTCCTGTCCAACGTGCCCACCTGGCGCTGCGGCCTGCAGCAGGAGCTGTCCTACGTGCTGGAGAACATGGCCGAGCTGGTCGTGAAGGAAGTCCATGGCGCCGGCGGCTACGGCATGCTGGTGGGCCCCGGCGCAAGCCGCGCCGAGATCGACGCCTTCCGCGAACGCGTGCGCGCCAATCCGGCCAACTACATCGCGCAACCCACGCTCGCGCTCTCGACCGTGCCCACCTATGTGGAGTCCGGCATCGCGCCGCGCCACGTCGACCTGCGTCCCTACGTGGTCTGCGGATCGCGGCAGATCACCACCGTGCCCGGCGGCCTGTGCCGCGTCGCGCTGCGCGAAGGCTCGCTGGTCGTCAACAGCAGCCAGGGCGGCGGGACCAAGGACACCTGGGTGCTGGAACGCTGAGGACGAGGAGAGACACGATGCTGAGCCGCACCGCCGACAATCTGTTCTGGATGTGCCGATACATGGAGCGCGCGGAAAACACCGCGCGCATGCTGGACGTGAACCTGCACATGTCCCTGCTGCCGCAGGACCCAGCCACGCGCGCCGCGTCGTGGCGCGCGGTGCTGGGCATCAGCGAACTGCAGAACCGCTTCGACGCAGCATATCCCTCGGGCACCACGCAGGAAATCCTGCACTTCATGGTGCACGATCCGAACAATCCTTCCTCCATCTATGCCTGCCTGCACGCCGCGCGCGAGAATGCCCGTGCCGTTCGCGGCAGCCTGACCACCGAAGTCTGGGAAACCTACAACGGCATCTGGCTGGAAATGCAGCGCCACCTGCGCGGCGGCCTGCTGGAACATAACGCCGGCGAGTTCTTCGAATGGGTGAAGCTGCGCTCGCACCTGGCGCGTGGCGTGACCATCGGCACCATGCTGGAGGACGACGCGCTGTACTTCCTGCGCCTGGGCATGCACCTGGAACGCGCCGACAACACCGCGCGCCTGCTGGACGTGAAATTTCACGAACGGACGACCCAGGCGCAGTTGCAGTTCCAGGCGTCCGTCCCCTCGCAGCCCTCCGAGCGCGCCCGCCAGGAAGATGCCGACCCCGCCGTGGGCGAGTTCTACCGCTGGTCGGCCATCCTGGGCGCGGTCTCGGGCTTCGAGATCTACCGCAAGGTCTACCGCGACGTCATCACGCCGGCACGCGTGGCCGAGCTGCTCATCCTGCGCGGCGACATGCCGCGCTCGCTGCTGGCCTCGGTGCGCTCGGTGTCCAAGGACCTCGGCAAGATCTCCAATGCCCGCTCGCGCGAAACCGAGAGGCTGGCGGGCCTGCTGCGCGCCGAACTGGAGTACGCCCGCGTGGAGGACATCCTGGACGCCGGCCTGCATGCCTACCTGGAACGTTTCCTGAAACGCATCAACGACCTGGGCAACCGCATCGCCCAGGACTTCCTGGTGCCGCTCTCCGCCTGAGGGCGCGACGGCAAGGAGCCTCGACATGAAACACCTGATCCGCCACGTGACCCGCTACCGCTACACGCAGCCGGCCACCTACAGCATCCAGACCCTGCGGCTGACCCCGCGCACCGAGGATCACCAGCATGCCTTGCGCTGGCACATCGACGCGCCCGGGCCGCTGCAATCCAGCATCGATGCCTACGGCAACATCACTCATACGTTGACGCTGAACCAGCCGCACACCGAGATCGAGTTGCGGGTGACCGGACAGATCGAAGTCGAGTCGCTGCCCGGCGGCGTGTTGCGCCGCGACGACGATCGCCTGCCGGTGCAGGCCTATTGCGTCAGCACGCCGCTCACGCGGCCCGACGAGACCGTCATGGCCTTCTGCCGCGAGGTCCTGCCGCAAGGCATCCGGGCGCCCGAAGACGCCCTGGCGCTGGCCACCGCCATCAGCGACCGGGTGCACTACGAGCCCGGCATGACCGACGTCACGACCGCCGCCCCGGAAGTGTTGCGCCTGGGCCACGGCGTCTGCCAGGACCACGCCCACCTGTTTCTCGCCTGCGCGCGCGGGCTCGGCCTGCCCGCCCGCTACGTCAGCGGCTACCTGTACACCACGGCCGAGCACGCCGCCAGCCACGCCTGGATCGATGTCTGGCTGGCCGATACCGGCTGGGTCAGCATCGACGTCACCAACCGCCAGTACGCCTCGGAATGCCACTGCCGGCTGGCCGTGGCGCGCGACTACGACTCGGCCTCGCCCGTACGGGGCGTGCGCCATGGCGGCGGCGTCGAATCCATGACGGTGAACGTGCAGGTCATGCAAGGCGCAACCCAGGCTTGATCAGGCTGGCAGGCGCTATACAATCGGCGGGGCGCGCTGGATGCGCGCTTGTCGGCGGCACCTGACATCCGCCTGAAGCCTGCTCGTTACGGACCCCGCCTTACCATGACCTACTGTGTTGCGGCCCGGCTCAATGCCGGACTGGTTTTCCTGGCCGATTCACGCACCAACGCCGGTGTCGACCAGATCAGCACCTATCGCAAGCTCAGTGTCTTCGAACGGCCGGGTGACAGGGTCATGGTCCTGATGACCGCAGGCAACCTGGCCATCAGCCAGGCCGTGCTCAATCTGCTGGCCGCGCACGAGCGCGAAGGCGCCGAGTCCATCTGGAACGCCGCCAGCATGTTCGATGCCGCGCGCCACGTCGGCGAGGCCATTCGCGCCATCCACCTGCGCGAAGGCCCGGCCCTGAAGGAACAGGGCATCGACTTCAACCTCTCCATCATCTTCGGCGGCCAGATCGGCCAGGAAAGCTGCCGCCTGTTCCAGGTGTACTCGGCGGGCAACTTCATCGAGGCCCACGCCGAATCGCCCTACTTCCAGATCGGCGAAGCCAAGTATGGCAAGCCCATCCTGGACCGCGCGCTGAGCCCGGACTCCACGCTGGACGAGGCCGCCAAGTGTGCGCTCATCTCCATGGACTCCACGCTGCGCTCGAACATCTCGGTCGGCCTGCCGCTGGACCTGCTCGTCTACGAAGCAGACAAGCTGCGCGTGACGCACTTCGCCAACATCGACGAGCACAACGAATACTTCCACATGATCCGCAGTTCCTGGGGCGAACGCCTGCGCCAGGTCTTCGCGGAGATCCCCGACCCGGTCTGGAGCTCGGCCCACGACCCGCAATCGCTGGTGCCGGCCGGCCGCGTGCACCAACCGGTACGCATGATTCCCGGCCACGCCGAGCCCACCGACTTCACCGACATCCAGGTGCTGGCCGACGGCGAGCCGAGCGCCCAGGCGGAATAAGGCGTCGTTGGGGGTAACCGGGGCGGACATTTCCGGCGCGCTCGGTGCGCGCAATCCGGTCAAGGGCAATACGGTGCAGGTTTCACGCCTCACCGATGCCATGCCTCATCACGATACCCACTACAAGCTGTACAACGGCAAGCCCGCCTGGCGAGCGCAGACGGAATACCGGAACCTTGCCGATGCCTGCCCGCCGGACCTGCAAGCCTATCAGCCGCAACTCCGGTATCTCCTTCTGGACCAGATGCAACTGGCATGCGACGGCGCCGCGTGCACACTGCTCACCCGCCAACTGGCCTGCCGCTTTGGCCCCGTTCCCACTGCAATCGGCCAACGCATCGCACAGGCATCATTGCAAGACCTCGAACGGTGGTCGCTCGCGCTGCTCGACGCGCCCGATATCGGCAGCGTCTTTGCAAACACCCAATTCGCGCGGGAAAAAGAAAAAGCGGCCGAAGCCGCTCTCCCTTCTGGCACATCCGCAAGCTGATCAGGCCGCGGCACGCTCCAGCCCAAGTTGCCGCCAGATCGCCAGCGGCGCGTCGGCACTGTTCAGGGTATAGAAATGCAGGCCCGGCGCGCCGTTGTCCAGCAAGGTCTGGCACAGCTCGCTGACCACGTCCACACCGAAGGCGCGCAGGGACGCCTTGTCGTCGCCGAACTCGGCCAGGCGCAGGCGGATCCAGCGCGGGATTTCCGCGCCGCACATCTGCGAGAAGCGCGTGAGCTGCGTATTGTTCGTGATCGGCATGATGCCGGGCACGATCGGCACGGACACGCCCAGCGCCTGTGTACGGTCGAGGAAATCGAAGTACGCGTCGGCATTGAAGAAATACTGCGTGATGGCGCTGTCGGCGCCCGCGGCCACCTTGTCGGCGAAATGACGCAGGTCGGCGGAAGGGCTCTCGGCTTGCGGATGCATTTCCGGGTAGGCCGCCACTTCGACGTGGAAGGCATCGCCGAACTCCGCGCGGATGAACGCCACCAGGTCGGCCGCATACCGCAATTCGCCGGCGTCGCCCCCCATGCCGGAAGGCAGATCGCCACGCAGGGCCACGACCCGGCGCACGCCCTCGTCGCGATAGCCTTGCAGGATCTGCCGCAATTCGTCACGCGATGCGCCGATGCAGGACAGATGAGGCGCGGCGTCGCAACCCAGGTTGCGCAAGGTGCGCACCGTGCCCGACGTTCCGTCGCGGGTGGAACCACCCGCGCCGAAGGTCACGCTGACATACCGGGGCTGCACGGCCAGCAGTTGCTTGGCCGTGCGCACCAGGCGCTCCTGCGCGGCGAGGTCGCGCGGAGGAAAGAACTCAAGGCTGATGGCAGCCTTTTCCGTGTCCAGGGAAATCAAACGATCAACCTCGAGAGGAGGCCCGAAATCAGGCTGTAGAGCACCGCACCGGCCAGCGCCCACCAGAAGCCCGCCACCTGGAAGCCCTTGAGGATGGAGCCCGCGAACCAGAACAGCAGCGCGTTGAGCACGATCAGGAAGAGCCCGAGCGTGACGATGGTGATGGGCAGCGTCAGGAAGACCAGCACCGGCTTGACCAGCATGTTCAGCAGGCCGAGCACCAGGGCGGCAATCAGCGCGGAACCGAAGCTTGCCACGGTGATGCCGGGCAGCAGGTAGGCAACGGCCAGCAAGGCCACGGCGTTCAAGAGCCAGACGAGTATGAGCGACATGTCGAAAGTCCTGTTCCTGTTGATGAAGAATCGTCCCCAAAACTGGGGACGGCTTTAGAAGGAGCTTACACGCGCCCCCGCCTGGCGAGCGTAACGCGATCAGTAACGATAGTGATCGGGTTTGTACGGACCCTGTGCCGAAACACCGATGTAGGCCGCCTGGGCAGGCGTGAGTTCGGTCAGCTGCACGCCCAGCTTCTTCAGGTGCAGGCGCGCAACCTTCTCATCCAGATGCTTGGGCAGGATGAAGACCTTGCCCGATTCATAGGCGTCGCCGCGCGTGAAGAGCTCGATCTGGGCAATCGTCTGGTTGGTGAACGACGCCGACATCACGAACGAGGGATGGCCGGTGGCGCAGCCCAGGTTCACCAAGCGGCCCTTGGCCAGCAGGATGATGCGCTTGCCGTCGGGGAAGATCACATGGTCGACCTGGGGCTTGATCTCTTCCCACTGGCAGTCTTCGATCCCCGCCACGTCGATTTCGTTGTCGAAGTGACCGATGTTGCAGACGATGGCCTGGTCCTTCATGCGATCCATGTGCTCACGGCGGATCACGTTGAAGTTGCCGGTCGTGGTGACGAAGATATCGGCCTTGTCGGCAGCCTCTTCCATCGTCACGACCTTGAAGCCCTCCATCGAGGCCTGCAGCGCGCAGATCGGGTCGATCTCGGTCACCCACACTTGCGCGCGCAGCGCGGCCAGCGCCTGGGCGCAGCCCTTGCCCACGTCGCCGTAGCCGGCCACGACGGCGATCTTGCCAGCCACCATCACGTCGGTGGCGCGCTTGATGCCGTCGACCAGCGACTCGCGGCAACCGTAAAGGTTGTCGAACTTGGACTTGGTGACGGAATCGTTCACGTTGATGGCGGCGAAGGCCAGCTCGCCCTTCTTCGACATCTGGTACAGGCGGTGCACGCCGGTGGTGGTTTCCTCGGTCACGCCACGCACTTGCGCAAGACGGGTCGAGTACCACTTGGGGTCCTGCTTCAGGCGCTCGCGGATCGAGGCGAACAGGATGCGCTCTTCTTCGCTGCCCGGCTTGTCCAGCACCGACAGGTCCGACTCGGCGCGGGTGCCCAGGTGCAGCAGCAGCGTGGCATCGCCGCCGTCGTCCAGGATCATGTTGGCCTGTTCTTCACCGGGCCAGTCGAAGATGTTGTGGGTGTACTGCCAGTACTCTTCCAGCGTCTCGCCCTTGACGGCGAACACGGGCGTGCCCGTGGCGGCGATGGCGGCGGCGGCATGGTCCTGGGTCGAGAAGATGTTGCACGAGGCCCAGCGCACTTCAGCGCCCAGCGCCTGCAGCGTCTCGATCAGCACGCCGGTCTGGATGGTCATGTGCAGGCTGCCGGCGATGCGCGCGCCCTTCAAGGGCTGCGACGCGGCGTATTCCTCGCGGGTGGCCATCAGGCCAGGCATTTCGGTTTCGGCGATCGCGAGCTCGCGGCGGCCCCAGTCAGCCAACGCGATGTCGGCGATGATGTAGTCGGTGAAGGTCTTGTCGGTCACGGTATTCATGCATGGCTCCGGAAGAACCTGCACGCGCGTCGGGGCGCTGCCGTGGAAATGGCCTCGCCCTCCCTGCGCGGACAGGGTTGGCGAGCGCCGTTCTAGCCGATTGCACAGGCAAGCGGCTGGAAAGAGGAAGTTCCTGAGCCTGGCGGGCGGGGTCCGGCTGGAGGGATGCGCCCTCTAGCGGACAACGCGCGACCCGTCGCAACGCTCCTCAGGAAGCCCGCATTGTATACCTGCGCCCGCCTCTTGCGGCAAGGCCTGCGCCTGCGCGGCGCGCAACGGCGTCAACGCCCCCAGCAGCGCCAGCGCAATGGTCTCCCAGGTGCGGCCCAGCGTGCGTTCGCGCACCGTGACGCGGTCCAGGGACAGCGCGGCATGGCAGGCGCGCGCCAGGTCTGCATCCAGGCAACCCGTGACGCCCTCTTCCACCACCGCCTGCGGCGCCTCGCCCGGCAAGGCCGCGACCGGCGTGCCGCAAGCCATGGCCTCCAGCATCACCAGACCGAAGGTATCGGTCAGGCTCGGGAAGACGAACACGTCGGCCGCCGAATAGAGCGGCGCCAGGCGGTCATGCGGGACCATGCCCAGGAACACGGCGTCGGGATGGCGGCGGCGCAGGCGCGCCTCGTCGGGACCACTGCCCACCACGACCTTGCTGCCCGGCAGGTCCAGGGACAGGAAGGCGTCGAGATTCTTTTCGCGGGCCAGTCGCCCCACGCTCAGGTGGATGGGGCGCGGCAGGCCGGCCAGGGCCATGCCGTCATCGGGCGCGAAAGCCCGGGCGTCGACGCCGCGCGCCCAGACCTGCATGTTGCACAGGCCATGCGAGGCCAGCAGCGTGCGCATGGCGTGCGTCGGCACCAGCACGCGCTGGGAGTGCTTGTGGAACCAGCGCATGTAGCGCCAGGTCCAGCCGGCAGGAATACCCATGCGCATGCGCAGGTATTCGGGGAAGACGGTGTGGAAGGAGGTGGTGTAGCGCCAGCCGCGCTTCATGGCCAGGCTGCGGGCGGCAACGCCCAGCGGGCCTTCGGTGGCGATGTGCATGGCATCGGGCACGAAATCGCCCAGTTGGCGGCGCAGGTGCGAGGCCGGATTGATGGCCAGCCGCAGGCCCTTTTCCGATGGCGCCCTGACGGTGCGCGCGCCTTGCGGGCTGATGACGACAAGTTCATGGCCCCAGGAGACCAGGAGCTTCTGCATCATGGTCCAGGTGCGGACCACACCGCTGACTTGGAGATGCCAAGCATCAGTAACGAGCAGGATACGCATGAGGCGGTCTGTCGGGTGACGGTGCGGCTATTAGGCACCGACCACATGACATGACCAAGACAAGGGACTAGGGGTTGTTGCGACGCGGATAACCCTGGGCGCGGATGCGCACCCAGACCTCATGCTTTTCCTCTTCGTTCATGAAGACCCAATTGGCGACTTCCATGGCCGTGCGGCCGCAGCCCCGGCAGATGTCGTCATAGAGCGTGGAGCAGACCGCCACGCAGGGGGAATCCGTTGCGACGAACGTGCCGCGGGCGGTCTTGATCTCGATACGGTGGAGGGGGACGCCGCTGGCGGCAGCGGTGTCCCTGTCATCGGACGGGGCCGCCGCAGGGGGCGGCAAGAGGGAGTCGGGTGTTGCGCACATCGAATCAAGCTTAGCACCAGACCTTGCGGCCCCGTTTTCCGCCCCTACGGCGGGTGCGTGAATGCTTGACCGGACCCCTGGCCGCCCGCCTCAGCTCCCGCCCAGGGCGTAGGCCTCCTCGAAGAAGTAGTCCTTCCAGGACGCGGGCAGGTGCTTGATGGCGCCCACCTGGTGCATGAACTGCGCAAAGGGGAAAGTGTTCTCGGGCACCAGCGTATAGCGGGTCTCGGGATTCTGGATCAGGGCCAGCACCTGCTCGCGCGGCAGGCTGGAGTCGCCCTGGCGCAGGAAGACATCGGCCGCGGCCTGCGGGTCGGCCTGGACGAATGTCTGCGCCTCGGCCAGCGCCGCCAGCACCGCGCGATAGGCCTTGGGCTCGCGCTCGCGGAAGCGGCTGGTCGCCCAGATCAGGTTGACCGTATGCGGGCCGCCCAGGATCTCGTAGGAACTGATGACCTTGTGCACGGAAGGGTTGCGCAAGGCCAGCGTCGTGAAGGGCTCGCCCGCAAAGCTGCCCACGACGGCGTTGCCGCCCGCCAGCAGCACGCTGGTCGCGTCGGCATGCGGCAGCGCCACGGTCAGGGCGTCGTATCGGTTGAACTGGGCCTGTCCATGCTGCTTGGCCGCCGCCATCTGCAACAGGCGGGCCTGGATGGAGACGTTCACCGCCGGCACCGCGATGCGATCTGCATCGGAGAAATCATCCAGGCTGCGGATGCGCGACTGGTTGGTGACCAGGTAGTGCGGCGTGGACACGATGGCCGAGATCGCCTTCACGTCCTGCCGCCCGCGGGTCCGGTCCCACAAGGTCAGCAAGGGCGGCACGCCTCCCGTGCCCACGTCGATCGAGCCGGACAGCACCGCCTCGTTCATCGCCGCGCCGCCCGACAGGCGCTTCCATTCCACGGCGATCTCGACGCCGGCAGCCTTGCCGTGCTTCTCGATCAGCTTCTGGTCCTTGACCACGTTCCACAACAAGGAGCCCAGGCCGAACTGGTCTGCCACGGCGATGCGGGAAGTCTCGGCCATCGCGGACGCGGCGCCCAGCATCAGGCTCGCGCCGAGCAGCCCGGCGCCCCATGCGCGGACAAAAGAAAAACGAACCATGGAACCCATCACCTGAAAGAAAGAAAGAAAGAAAGAAAGAAAGGAAAAGGAATGCACGCCCCCACACGGCACGCCTGCACAGGCGTGCCGTGACGGGCACATCGCGCAATGGCATTGACGGGCGGCAGCGCCGCCCCGCCGTCAGGCGGCGACCGGCACCGCGGCGGGCGCCTGGATGGGGGCGTCCACGCCAGGCCCGCGACGCGCGACGCTGCGGCGGCCGTCGATACCCACGGCAGGTTCGCCCTCGACCGTCACCCGGCGGACCAGGCGCGGCTGGTCGCCGTAATCGTTGACGGCGAAATGCTGGGTGGCCCGGTTGTCCCAGATGGCAATGTCGTCCTTCTGCCAGGACCAGCGTACGGTGTTCTCGGGACGGATCACGCGCTGTTGGAAGATCTCGAACAGGCGGCTGGATTCGGCAGTGGGCAGGCCCACGATACGACGCACGAAGTGCCCCAGCAGCAAGGCCCGCTCGCCGCTTTCCGGATGCACGTGCACCAGCGGATGCTCGGTTTCATAGACGGTTGCCTTGAACACCTCGTTGTGATGCTTCAAGCGGAGGTCGCTGATGCCCGTGCGGCTCGCGCCATAGTCATAGTCGTTGCTGTGCACCGCCCACAGGCCATCGGCCAGGCGTTGCAGGGACTCGGGCAGGTGGGCATACGCGGCGGCGGTGTTGGCCCAGATGGTGTCGCCGCCATAGGCAGGCACGGTCACCGCACGCAGGATGCCATACTTCGGGAAGGCCTCGGCGAACGTCACGTCGGTATGCCAGGAGTCGGCCCGGCCGCCGCCGCGCGATGCATCCAGCTCGAAGATGCGCGTGCCGGCAGGCGCCGGCACCGTGGGATGCGCCACGGTCTTGCCGAAGCGGTCGCCCACGCGCTGGTGCGCGGCATCGTCCAGATGCGACTGGCCGCGGAAGAACAGCACCTTGTAATGCAGCAAGGCCTGCCGGACCCGGCCGAAGACCTCGTCGGTCAATTCGTCGGACAGCCGCAGGCCACGCACCTCGCCGCCGATGCGGCCGGCTAGCGGGCGGATGTCCAGGCCAAAGGTGGGCAGGTCGGCGTTGGCGCTCATGGTGATTGTCTCCAGGCTATCGGGGAATGAAGGCCATCGCCAGGATGGCCGCACTGCCATCCTAGCGATGCCGCCATGCGCTCCCAACGAACGATTGGATATGTCGACATGCGATGGATCGCGCCAGGCACAGCCTTGCCTGGCGCGCGCATGAAAAAGGCGCCCCGCAGGGCGCCTTTGGCGATCAGGGGCAGGCCGGAGTGATGGCCCGCCCCGAAGATCGAACTCAGACCGACTTCTTCAGTGCTTCGGCCTTGTCCGTGTGTTCCCACGTGAACTCGGGCTCGGCGCGGCCGAAGTGGCCATAGGCCGCCGTCTTGGTGTAGATGGGGCGCAGCAGGTCGAGCATGTTGACGATGCCCTTGGGGCGCAGATCGAAGTGCTCGCGCACGAGCTTGGCGATCTGGTCATCGGGAATGATGCCCGTGCCTTCGGTATAGACCGTGATGTTGATGGGCTCGGCCACGCCGATGGCGTAGCTCACCTGCACCTGGCACTGGCGCGCCAGGCCGGCTGCCACCACGTTCTTGGCGACATAGCGTGCGGCATAGGCAGCCGAACGGTCGACCTTCGAGGGATCCTTGCCCGAAAACGCGCCGCCACCGTGCGGGCATGCGCCGCCGTAGGTATCGACGATGATCTTGCGGCCGGTCAGGCCGGCATCGCCTTGCGGGCCGCCGATGACGAAACGGCCGGTCGGATTGACCAGGAAGCGCGTCTTGTCGGTGATCAGGCCTTCGGGGAAGCTGGGGCGGATGATGTGCTCGATGACCGCATCATGGATGTCGGACTGCGAGATCTCCGGCGCATGCTGCGTCGACAGCACCACGGTGTCCACCTCGACGGGCTTGCCGTCGACGTAGCGGAAGGTGACCTGCGATTTCGCGTCGGGACGCAGCCACGGCAGGCGGCCATCCTTGCGCAGTTCGCTCTGGCGCTGCACCAGGCGGTGCGAGTACCAGATGGGAGCGGGCATCAGGTCAGGGGTTTCGTCGCAGGCATAGCCGAACATCAGGCCCTGGTCGCCAGCGCCCTGGTTCAGGTAGTCCTCGGTGCTGCGGTCCACGCCCTGGGCGATATCGGGCGACTGCTTGTCGTAGGCGACCAGCACCGCGCAACCCTTGTAGTCGATGCCGAAATCGGTGTTGTCATAGCCGATGCGGCGGATCGTGTCGCGCGCGACCTGGATGTAGTCGACGTTGGCGGTGGTGGTGATCTCGCCGGCCAGCACGACGAGACCGGTATTGCACAGGGTCTCCGCGGCCACGCGAGCGTTCGGGTCTTGCGTGAAGATGGCGTCGAGCACGGCGTCCGAGATCTGGTCGGCGACCTTGTCGGGATGACCTTCGGAAACGGACTCGGAAGTGAAGAGGAAATCGTTCTGGGCCACGAGATGACGTCCTGTAAATGTGTCCGGTAAACGGCACGGGTTGACTGAGGCGCGAAGCCCCAAATGCAACCGTAGTACGGAACGCTTGGATCTGGGCGCGACGCTTTAGCGGTAGGAATGGACCGGTGGCCACCCCAGCAGGTTCAATGCCGGTGCCAGCATCTGGCAAGACAGGGAACCGCGGCCGCCCCGCAAGTTGTCGTTAACTCGGCGGCCAAAGTGATTTTAAGCGAAAATATCACATGTTTTCGCGGATGGCACCAGCAACCCCATGGCGCCCCGGCCCGTCGACGCCTCCCCAGGCCTGCCGGCAAGCCTCTCCGCTCCTCCCTGTTCCCGACGCCCGCCGATGCTGCTGTTCCTGTTTCGCCTGCTGTCCCGCCTGCCGCTGTCCGTCCTCCAGGGCCTGGGCCGGCTGGTCGGACGGCTGGTCTACGCACTGCCGACCAAATACCGCCAACGCCTGCGCGCCAATGCCGCCCAGGCGGGCTACGACTCGCCGGCCTTCGCGCGCCGGGCCGCGGGCGAGACCGGCGCGATGATCCTGGAACTGGCACGGGTCTGGTTCCGCAGCGATGACAGCCTGGCGCGCGTGCGCAGCAGCCCCGAGGACGAGGCGATGATCGCCGCGCTGCACGCGCAGGGCCGCGGCGTGCTGTACCTGACCCCCCACCTGGGCTGTTTCGAGATCACCGCCCGCCACAGGGTGCGCCGGCATCCGCTCACCGTCATGTTCCGGCCGCCGCGCAAAGCCGTGCTTGCCCCCGTCATGCAACTGGCGCGCGAATCCGCGGGCATGAAGGTCGTGCCGGCCAACCAGTCCGGGGTGCGCGCTTTCGTGCGCGCGCTGCGCCAGGCGGAAGACATCGGCATGCTGCCCGACCAGGCGCCAGCCGAAGGCGAAGGCGTCTGGGCGCCCTTCTTCGGCCGCCATGCCTATTCGGTCACCCTGCCGGCCCGGCTGGCCAGGCAGACGAACGCCCCCGTCGTGCTGATCGCAGGCGAGCGCCTGCCCAAGGGCGCTGGCTGGCAGCTGCATTACGTGCCCGTGCCCGAGCCCTTGCCCGACTCCCCCGAGGCCCAGGCAACGCTGATCAACCAGACCATGGAAAGCCTCATCCGCCGTTGCCCCGAGCAGTACCTCTGGGGGTACAACCGCTACAAGACCCCGAAAGGCGCGCCCGCGGCCCCCGGCGCCTTGCCCTCGGGAGACGCGGCATGACGGAGAACCGGCAGCCATCCACCGCGCCACCAGCAATTCCGCGCGGATGGAAATACCGCGCACTCAAGGCGCTGTTCACCTGGTTCGGAAGCCGTTCCAACACGACTCGCCTGCGGCTCGGCAAACTGCTGGGGGCGCTGTCCTACCGGCTGGTGCGGCCACGCGTCCGGGTTGCGCGCCGCAACCTGGAAATCTGTTTTCCCGAGCTGGACGCAGCCGCGCGCGAGCGCCTGCTGCGCGATCACTTTCATGCCCTGGCACAATCGGTCGTGGATCGCGGCGTGCTGTGGTTTGCCCCCCCCGAACGCGTGCGCGAACTGGTTTCCCTGTCGGGCTATGAGGAAAACCTGAAGCCGTTGGTCGACGCCCGCCAGTCCTGCATCCTCCTCGCCCCGCATTTCATCGCGCTGGACGCCGCAGCCTCTCGCCTGACCATGGAAACGCCGAGCGGCGCCACCATGTACTCCCCGCAAAGCGACCCCGATGTCGATGCGCTGGTACGTGAAGGCCGGGCCCGCTTCAACGACGTCCACCTGGTCAACCGCCGGGACGGCGTGCGGCCCCTGCTGCGCCACGTGAAAGCAGGCCGCCCCCTGTATTACCTGCCCGACATGGATTTCGGCCGCAAAGGCTCCCTGTTCGTTCCTTTCTTCGGGACACCGGCAGCCACCATCCCCGCCACCGCGCAACTGGCCAGCACGTGGAAGCTGCCCGTGCTGCCCATCCGCGGCAGCTGGGATCCGTCCACCGGACGCTATCGCATCGAGGTTCTGCCCGCCCTGGCGGACTTCCCGGGCGAGGACAGCCCGGAGGCGGCCACCGCCCGCATCAACCGGATGATCGAGGACTGGACGCGCGACATGCCCAGCCAGTATTACTGGGTGCACCGCCGCTTCAAGACCCGCCCCCCCGGCGAACCCGGCCTCTATTGAGGCCTGTTGCAACATCCGCGCCGGGCACGCCAACGCCCGCCAACTAGGCGATAATGGCGGGATGACTTGGCCATTCACCAAAATGCACGGCGCGGGCAACGACTTCATCGTGCTCGACGGCGTACGTTCGCCCATCCAGATGACGGCGGCGCGTGCCCGCGCGCTCGCCGACCGGCACCTCGGCATCGGCGCCGACCAGATCCTGCTGGTCGAGCCCGCCACGCGCGCCGATGCCGACTTCCGCTATCGCATCTTCAACGCGGATGGCAGCGAGGTCGAGCATTGCGGCAACGGCGCCCGCTGCTTCGTGCGCTTCGTGCATGAACAGGGCTTGTCCAGCAAGAACCCCCTGCGCGCCGAAATCGCCACGGGCGTCATCGTGCTGGACGAAACGGCGGACGGCCGCGTAACGGTCGACATGGGTCTCACCTGCTACGAGCCCGCCGCGCTGCCCTTCGACACCACCGGCCTGGCCTCGCGGCCCGAGCACGCCGACACGCTGTGGGAACTGCCGCTGGACGAGGCGGCCACCCCGGGCGGCCCCGCGTCGGTGCTGCTGTCCCTGGTCGCCATCTCGAATCCCCATGCGGTGCAAGTGGTCGACGACGTCGACACGGCACCTGTCGGCCGCGTCGGCCCCTACATCGAATCGCATCCACGCTTTGCGCGGCGCGTGAACGCGGGCTTCATGCAGGTCGTGGATCGCCACACCATCCGCCTGCGGGTCCATGAACGCGGCGCGGGCGAAACCCTGGCTTGCGGCACGGGCGCCTGCGCGGCAGTGGCCGCCGGTATCCGCCGCGGCCTGCTCGATTCGCCCGTGGCCGTGCACACGCGCGGCGGCGTGCTCGACATCGCCTTGCAGGGCGACAGCCTGCGCATGACCGGCCCCGCCACGACCGTTTTCTCGGGCGCGGTGGACGTCGACGCCCTGGTGGCATCGCTGCCCGCCCAACCCTGACACCCTGGCCGCGCGGCCGGCATGCGCCGCGCGGTTCGTCTGGACACCCTTGGGGCCGACAGGCCCCCTGGCAATGCCCGATACTGAAAGAAGGACGCCCCAGCAATGAGCACTGCAGCGACGCACGCCGACGAACTCTCCGCCGAGACCGTTGCCCGTTTCCTCCAGGACCACCCCGCCTTCCTCCAGGAACACGCCGAGGTGTTCGCGACCCTCGAAGTGCCGCACCCGCACCAGAGCCGCGCCATCTCGCTGGGCGAACGCCAGATCCTCACGCTGCGCGAGCGCCAGCGCGAACTGGAATGGCGCCTGAACGAACTCGTGCACAACGCCTCCACCAACGAAGGCATCGGCGCCCAGGTACAGCAGTGGTGCGAGCGCCTGCTGGCGGAACAGCACGCCGAGCGGCTGCCCGCCCTGGTCACGCTGGGCCTGGCCGAGGTCTTCGACCTGAAGGACGTCGGCCTGCGCCTGTGGGCCCCGCTGGCAATCGAAGGCGGCACCGCCGGCGAATCCGTCTCGGACACGCTGCGCGCCTATGCCGATGCCCTGAAGGCGCCTTATTGCGGTCCCGCCGTGCCCGCCCAGGCGAGCAAGGAGCCCGCCACGCCAGGTGAAGCCGACGCCTGCGCGGAAGCCGCCGGCTGGCTGGCGACGCCGCCCGGCTCGATGGCCCTGGTGCCGCTGCGCCCCACGCCCGACTCGCCCGCCTTCGGCCTGCTGGTGCTGGGTTCGCCCGACGCCGAACGCTTCGCGGCCGGCATGGGCACCTCCTTCCTCGCCCGCATCGGCCGCCTGGGCAGCGCCGCGCTGGCACGTCTCACGCCGCAGGCCTGAACGCATCATGGGCGCCGCTTCCGCAACCGGCGCGGCAGCGCCCGCGGGCACGCCCCCCACTGCCTTGCAAGGCCTGCCCGACAGCATGGCGCGCTGGTTGTCCCACCTGGAGACCGCGCGCCGCTATTCCCCACACACGCTTGCCGGCTACCGGCACGATCTTGCCCGCCTCGTGTCCCTGGCGGGCGACACGCCGCCCGAGGCGCTGCGTCACGCCCATATCCGCCAATACCTGGCACGCCTGCATGCGCAAGGCCTGAGTCCGCGCAGCCTGGCGCGCACGCTGGCCGCCTGGCGCGGCTATTTCGCCTGGTGGGCGCCGCAGGCCGGGCTGCCTGAGAATCCCGCCGCCGGGGTGCGCGCGCCCAAGCTGGCGCGCGGCTTGCCCAAGGCGCTATCGGTCGAACAGGCCCAAGGCGTGCTGGATCATGCCTCGCGCGGCGCCGGCCATGATGCCATCGCCCGCCGCGACCACGCGATGTTCGAACTGCTGTATTCCAGCGGCCTGCGGCTCTCGGAACTGGTCGGCCTGGACACGGCCTATGTGCGCACGGGCGAGTATGAATCCCGCAGCTGGCTGAACCTGGCCGAGCAGGAAGTGCTGGTCTGGGGCAAGGGCGGCAAGCGACGCACCGTGCCCGTGGGCGGCGCGGCGCTGACGGCCTTGTCGCACTGGCTGCGCGAGCGCCCTGCCCTGCTGGCGCCGGATGCAGCGCCGGACGATGCCGCGGCGCTGTTCCTGGGCGCACGCGGCAAGCGTGTCACGCCACGCGTGGTCCAGCTGCAGCTGGAAAAACTGGCGATTGCCGCGGGCCTGCCCACGCGCCTGCATCCCCACGTCATGCGGCACAGCTTCGCCAGCCACGTGCTGCAATCGGCCCAGGACTTGCGCGCCGTGCAGGAGATGCTGGGCCACGCCAACATTTCCACCACGCAGGTCTACACGCGGCTGGATTTCCAGCACCTCGCGCGCGCCTACGACCAGGCCCATCCCAGGGCCGGCCGCAAGAAGGACACCCCGCAGGGATAAGGCCAGGCCTTGTCCCTCCTGCGGCGCCGTTCAGAACGTCGTGCGCAGGCCCAGCATCACGCTGCGACCAGGCAAGGGCGCCAGGCGCGAGATGAACGAGGTGTGGTTGTAGGCCAGCTCGTTCAGCAGGTTGTTGCCACGCAGATAGACCTGCGCGCGCGCATTGCCGATGTCGGTGTCGTAGGTCACCAGGGCATCCAGCAGGTTGTAGCCCGGCGTCTCCGACTCATAGCTCGTCACGCGCGACTGGCGGAAGACGCGCGTGAACGTCAGTTCGCTGCCCCACTGCTGCCAATCGGCGTTCAAGCGCACGCCCGCGCGCCCGGCGGGAATGCGCGGCAGGTTGCCGTCGTCGTTCGCGAACTTGCCGCGCACGTAGTCACCGAAGACGCCCGCCGAGAAGACCGGCGTGAAGCGATGGCGCACCTGGGCCTCGATCCCCGTGAACTCGGCATCGCGCTGCGAGTACTGGATCAGGCGGAAGTCCTCGAACTGGTCCAGGGTGTTGGCATAGATGTAGTTGCGCACGCGGTTGTGGAAGGCGCTGACGCTGAAGGTGGTATCGCCCGCCTTCTTGCGCAGCGTCAGGTCGATGTTGCGCGAGGTTTCCTTGTCCAGGTTCGCGTCGCCCACTTCATAGGTGTTGGTGGCCAGGTGGATGCCGTCGGCGTAGAGTTCCTGCGCGCTGGGCAGGCGCTGCGAACGCGACAGCGACAGGGCCACCGAATACTGCGGCGCGAAGTCCCAGATGGCCGCGGCCGAGAACGAATTGCCCGTGTCGCGTCGGCTGTCGGCGCCGTCGGTCAGGCGGATGCGCTGCCAGTCCTGGCGCGCGCCCAGTTCGAAGCGCCAGTCTGCAAGGCGGTACTCCTCCAGCAGGAAGAGACCCGCCGTACGCGTGCGGCTCTCGGGCAGGAAGCCTTCTTCGCCGTCCGCGCCGAACGTGCTGCTCGCCCCCTGCAGGCCCACCACGCCGCGCCAGCCCATGATGGGCTTGTGCGTGAGTTCCAGGCGGCCATCGTAGCCACGGTTGGTGAAGCGCGTGCCGACCTCTCCGCCTTCGATTTCGTCATGACGGTATTGCGTGACGCCCGCGCGGAAGCGGATCTTCTCGAAGCCCGCGAAAGGATCGCGGTATTCGCCGCGCAGGTCGCCGCGCTCGCTGCGCAGCTTCACGTAGGGCACGTCGCCGCCGTGGTCATGATCATGATCGTGGCCCTCATGCCCTTCTTCCTCATGATCGCCGTGGTCATGGTCATGCCCGCCGCAATGCAGGTGGTCGCCATGCGGATGGCAGCCTTCGTATTCATGGCTGTGGCCTGGCAGGCCGTAGCGCGACTCCATGAAGGAATAGGACGCGCCCACATAGCCACGCGAGGTGATCCACGACGCGCCCACGCTGCCCGAGCCCGAGCGCTGGTACGAGCCCGGCACGCTGCGGCTGGACCAGTCGGGCACGCGATAGTCGTCCGACTCGCGCTTCATGCCTTCGACGCGCACGGCCAGGTTGCCGCTGCCGCCGGTGATGCCCACCGCGCCCGCGCGCTCCTTGGTGCCGGTCGCGCCGCGCAGTTCCGCCTCGCCCTCGATGCCGTTCTCGGGCACTGCCGTGGGGATGCGGTTGTCCAGCACGTTCACCACGCCGCCGATGGCGCCGCCGCCGTACAGCAGCGCCGACGGGCCGCGCAGCACCTCGATGCGGCGCGACAGCATGGGTTCGACCGCGATCGCGTGATCCGGCGACACGGTGGATGCGTCCATGAGTTCCGCACTGTCGCTCAGCACGCGCACGCGCGGCGCGGTCTGGCCGCGGATGACCGGCCGGCTTGCGCCGCCGCCGAAAGTATCGGCATGGATACCCGGCTCGCCATCAAGGGTGTCGCCCAGCGTGCCCTTCCTGCGCAAGGTCAACGCATCCCCTTCCATCACGGCGCTGGGCGTGGCCATGTTGTCGGCATCGGTCGCCAGGGGCGAGGCCGACACGGTCACGGGCGCCAGCTGGCGCACGGGCGCGGCCGGGTTGTCCTGCGCCATCGCGGGCGCGGCAAAGGCGACGGCCAGGGCGGCCGCGAGGGGAGTGGTCGAGCGAAACATGGAGGCGTCCTTCTGGAACTGGGAGAAACATCGAAGGACATGAATGATATAACATTACATATTTATTTGGTACAAAGTATCATCACAACGCCGCGCCTCAGTCCCGCTTGCCGGCAAAACGGGATGCTCGGCGTTTCGCCTGCCAGATGAAGACACCCGTCAACACCAGCACGACGAGCAGGACGCCCAGCAACGCCAACGCAAGCTGGACAGGCCCGCCTCCCCAGGCCGCACGGTGCAGGCTGGTCAGGACATGCCGCAGGGTGTCGCCCGCAGCCCTGCCTGTGGGAACGAAGCTGCCGCGCACGCTGCCCTCACGGGCATCGAGGAAGACCGATGTTGCGCCCCCCCGATCAAGCAGGTCCCGGCTGCTGCGGACCGTGTAGCGATACACGCCGCGGCGCGCGTCGAGAGCAAGCCAATGCTCCGAGCGCACGGCAAAGCCTTCCTCCCGGGCCAGGCCGGCCATGATCTCGCGGCCACGCTCGCGCGCCTGCGCAAATGACAAGACGGGAGTCTGGCTCGCGCCTGGCGTGCCCGCGGGCCGCCGCCCATCCGACTGATGTGCGAACAGCCCGCGCATCACGGGTTCGTAGACAGCCGGAAGGTTGAACGCCACGCTGCTCCAGGCCATGGCGAGCAGCAGCACCCATGCCCAGAGTCCGCCTGCCCGATGCAGGTCGACGTTGCGTTTGTGTCTGCCCGCCGTCCACCGCACCCTCCACGCCGGCCGCCAACGCGACAACCACGACGATGCAGCAAGCGCCGCGGGGCGACCTGGGCGAGTCCGGCGCATGGCCGGCCAAGTCAGCGCCAGGCCGACGAAGCAATCCAGTGCCCACAGCAGGGCCACGACCCCGAGCAGCCATTCCCCTGGTCCGCCCAGCAGCAGCGATGCGTGCAGGCGATACAGGAACGGCACCAGGTTGACCCAGCCGGCGCTGACGTCGCCCCACTCCCGGCTGCCCTGGATCGTGCCCGTGCAGGGATGGATGAATACCTCGTGCATCACGGGTGCGGCATCCGCCTGGGAAACGAACCACACAGGCACCGCAAGCGCCCTGCCCGCTTCTCCGCCCAGCGGGGCCGCGGGCAGATGGCCTTGCGGAAAGGCATCCTGGACGAGGTCGCGCAGGGTCAGGGCGTCCAGACGCCCGTCGGCTCCACAGCCCGGCGCGCGCCACAATGCCGGCGCAGCCCAGGCATCCAGCTCGTGGTGCCAGGCCAGCGGGATGCCGGACACCGCCGCCACGAGCAGGAACCCCGCGATGCCAAGGCCTACCCAGCGGTGCATCCGGACAAGCAGACCGCGCATGCGCTACCAGCGATAGCTGACCGTTCCGATGATGCGGCGCGGCTCGCCGTAGTCGCACAGCCCGTTGTAGCAAATCGAGGGGATGTAGGTCTTGTCGGCCAGGTTGGTGACGTTCAGCGCATAGGCCCACGGTCCGGTTTCGTAGCCCAGGCGAACATCGACCAGCGTATAGCCCGGTCCCCCCAGCGACCCGCTGGACGGACGATCCGGCCGCGCCGACACATGCCGCACGCCTGCGCCGACCTTCACCCCCGGCGCCACCCATTGCGCCAGGTGCGCGTCGGCCCACAACGATGCCACGTGCCGCGGCGTGTTGAAACGCTCGCCTTTCTCGCCCGGCAGATTGCTGGCAGTGACCTTGGCATTGGTATAGGTGTAGGCCGCGATAATGTCGACCGCGGGCGTGACACGCGCCCGCGCCTCCAGTTCGATGCCGCGCGACCGCACCTTGCCGGTCTGCACCAGGAAGGCCGGGTCCTGCGGGTCCGGCGTGAAGACGTTCTTGCGCACAAGGTCGAACACGCCTGCGCTCAACGTCATGTCCTGCCCTGCGGGCTGGTAGCGCACCCCCACTTCCACCTGCCTGCCACGGCTGGGAATGTAGCGGTTGTCATTGCGGTCCCGCCCGGACGTAGGCTCGAAGGATTGCGAGAAGCTGACGTAGGGCGCCAGTCCGTTATCCGCCAGGTAGACCATCCCTGCCCGGCCCGTGAAGGCCGAATCCCGATCCGACGAGTCGCTGCCAGGCGCATGCAGCATACGGTTGTCCGCGCGCGCCTGGTCGCGCCGACCGCCCAGCAGCACCACGACCTTGTCATGGATCTTCAGCTGGTCCTGCACATAGATGCCCAGGCGATGCTCCTTGTTGCGTCGCTGCTGCCAGGGCAAGGCCACCACATCGCCAGTCTGGTAGACGGGGTTGTAGGCATCGATGGCCGGCAGGTTGCCGCGCAGGCGGTCACTGTTGTAGGTGGAGCGGGTGTAGTCGAACCCGGCCAGGACCGTGTGCGCCACCGGCCCCGTCGCAAAGCGCTTCTCGACGTTGGTGTCGCTGGTGAACACGGTGGTGCGGTCATCGAACCCCCGGGCCGAGCGGGCCACCCTGCGCTGCGTGTCGGCGTCCACGTCGCCTTGCAGCAGCACGTAGCGCATGCGCAGGTCGGCGTCGTACTGGCGCAGCGACTGCCGGAACTTCAGCGTGTCGTCGAAGGCATGCTCGAACAGCAGCGCCACCGACGTCGACTCCAGGTCGAACGTGTTGTGATTGGGTTCGCCCAGGAAGCGGCGACGCGGAATCTCGCCATTGAGGTTGTCACGCAGGGTACCGGTCACCGGCACGGCGGGCGGATAGATGGTCTTGCTGCGCTGGTAGTTGGCCAGCAGTGTCAGCGAGGTCGCATCCGTCGGCCGCCACGTCAATGCAGGCGCCACATAGGTTCGGTCGTCGCGGCTGTAGTCGACGAACTGCTTGCTTTCGCGGAAGAGCCCGGTCAACCGGTAGGACCACTTCCCTTCGTCATCCAGCGGGCCGCCCACGTCGCCCGAGATCTGGCGGCGGTCGAAGCTGCCCGCATCCAGGTTCAGTTCTCCGATGCGTTCGCTGGGCGGGCGCTTGCTGACCGAATTGACGATGCCGCCCGGTGCGGCCGCGCCGTACAGCACCGACGACGGGCCGCGCAGGACTTCGATGCGCTCCAGCCCGTAGGGCTCCTGCTTGCCGTTGTACTGGTTGATCATGTACCGCATGCCGTCCCGGTAGTAGCTGCCGGTCTGGGGGTTGGCTTCGAAGCCGCGGATGCTCATCGTGTCCTCGAACATCGCGCTCTTGGCAACGATGCCCGGCATCAGGCCGGGCGTGTAGCCCAGCGCTTCCTGCAGGCTTTGCGCCTTCTGGTCGCGGATCTGCTGCGCACCCACCACCGAAATGGACTGGGGCGTCTCGATGATGGGCGTGTCCGTCTTGGTCCCCGTTGCACTGTGGGTGGCCGCCACGCCCAATACCGGCCCCGTGGCGCTTTCCGGTCTTGCCGTCACCGTCACGGGCGCAAGCTGGGTGGCGCCACCCGTTGCCTCCTCATGCAGGACATAACCGCCGTCCGGAAGCTGCCGGGCACGCAAGCCCGTGCCTGCCAACAGTGCCGCGAAGCCCTCATCCACCGTATAGCTGCCTTGCACGCCTGCACTGCGCCGTCCGCCTGTCAGCGCCCCCGGGCTGCTGACGAACACGCCGGCTTCGGCCGAGTACTGGTTGAGCACCTGGGCCAAGGGGCCCGGTGCGATGGCATAGGCGCGCACCGATGCCTGCGCCCAGGCCGGCGCCACAGACAGCGCCGCCAGCACTGCTGGCATGGCCAGCGCGGCCGTGCGCAAGGTCCGCGACAACAGCTGGGTCCGGGCGCGCTGGCGTAGGGAAGAAGAAGGGAAGGACATGCCGCGATTCCGCTATAGGTGGGTTGATTTCCCCCTATGCCGTATGAGCGGGACGAAACCGGCAGGTTATTTTGTAACAGCGAGGCCCGCCGACCCTGGCATCACCGGGCGCTTACACGCGTCCACCAAGGCAGGGGCTGGCTCACCCGCAGGGGCAAGGCCTGCGCCAACAGGGACAACGCGCGATCCGTGTCCCGCAACGGAAAGGTGCCACTGACGCGGATGTCCGCCACCGCGCCACCGCAGTCCAGCCGGCCTGGCCGATAGCGGCCCAGCTCCGCCAGCACGTCCGCCAGGCGCGCTTCCTCGACCTGCAGGATGCCGCGGGTCCATGCCCCGGCGCCCGCTTGCAAGGGCTCCGGCGTCAAAGGCGCGACGGCCGGACCGCCGCGCATCTGCATGCCGGCATCGACCCGATACCCCTCCGGGGCGCCACCCTTGAAATGCGCCTGGACGGCGCCTTCGAACACGGCCAGCGTGGTCACGTGGTCCGCGCTGTGCACATTGAAGCGCGTCCCCAGCGGCTGCATGCGCCCTTCATCGGTTTCCACCAGGAAGGGCCGCGAGGGATCACTGGCGGTGACGATGGCGATCTCGCCGCGCAGCAACACCAGCCGGCGCCAGGCAGGACCGTAATCGACGCGGACGGCGGTATCGGTGTTCAGCCAGAGCGACGTGCCGTCCGCCAGAACCTGTTGCGTCATGCCGCCCACGGGGGTGACATGATCGGCACGCCAGGCAGCCAGCCAGCGGCGGGCTGGCGGAGATTGCCAGGCCGCCATGCCCAGCAGGCTGGCCGAGCCGCCCACGACTGCCAGCTTCAGCATGTTGCGACGGCTGCGGCGGCCTTGCGCCGCGGCTTCCAGGCTGACGGCGCCAAGCTGTCTTGCGGCCGGATCAGGCAGAGCCTCGTCGAAATGCGCATTCACCGCCTCGACCCGCTGCCAGGCTTGGCGATGCGCGGCGCAGTCTTCCAGCCAGGCCTGCCAGCCCGAACGATCCCGCGGCGTCGCGGCGCCGGAGCTCAGTACGGCATACCAGCGCGCCGCATCGGCCAGCACACGATGTTCATCCGGCAGGATGCTGGCGCCCTCGCCCATCAACACGCCCCCGCGGGCAGGGGGGCAAGCGTATCGTCCATCAGGAAGCTGAGCATGGCCTGGGCGATGTACTTGCGCACGGTGCGTTCGGACAGGCCGAGCGATGCCGCAATGTCGGGATGCGTCATGCCCTGGATGCGATGCATCAGGAAGGCGGCGCGGGGACGTTCACCCAGCCGGAACAGCTTGCGGTCGATCTCGACCAGCGCCTGCAGCACCTGGGCTTGGGCCTCGGGCGACGGATGCAGCGCTTCAGGCCGATCCGCCAAGGCGGCGAGCCACGCATGCTCGATGTCGCGGCGGCGCCAGAAGTCCACCAGCAAGCCATGCGCAATGCTGCTCAGGAAGGCGCGCGGTTCGCGCAACGGAGGAAGACTGCGGCGGGTCAGCAGGTTCAGGAAAGTGTCTTGCGCCAGGTCCGCCGCCACATGCCGGTCCTGCAAACGGAAATCCAGGCGTCGCTGCAACCAGCCGTGATGTTCGGCATACAGCGCTCCCACCGACTCATTGATTGCGCGCTGCGTTTCCTGCACGGCTGGCACCGAGAAAATGTAAATGATATTTATTATTGTACAGATCGAGACAAGACTCAATGCGGTGCTACCCCGGGCTCGCCCCGCGCCGGAGAACGAAAACGGCGCCGAGGCGCCGTTTCCAGATCGTGCTGCCGGACAGGGATCAACTCGCCAGCGCGCCGCCCAGCAATGCCACGCCGAACAGCAATACCGCGAGCGCCGCCAGGCCTTGCAGGATCACCCGCACACGTTCGGCCCAGACCGAGCCCGGCCCCGCCATGCGGGCCGCCAGGTCGCCAGCGACCAGCGTCAGGCAGGCCAGCGCGGCCACGGTCAAGCCGGTGCCCACGCCCATCGCCAATGCGGACGCGATGCCCGCCCAGTAGAAGTCCTGCGAGAGCGCGAACACCAGCACCAGCACCGCCCCCGTGCAGGGACGCAAGCCCACGGACAGGATGGCCGCGCTGGCGCGCCGCCAGTCGAGCTTGCCTGACACGGCCTCGGCGTCGGGAATGTGGGCATGGCCGCATCCGCAATCGTCATGATGGGCATGGCCGTGCTCGTGATGATGGTGATGGCCGTGGTGATCGTGGTGATCGTGGTGATCGTGGTGATCGTGGCCATGATGATGCGCGTGTGCGGCCCCGGCCCGTCCGCGCCACGCCCGCCAGGCGGGCTGCACCACGCGGCGGATGACCAGCCAGATGCCCAGCAGCACCACCAGGGCATAGGACCCCACCTCCAGCCACCAGGTGGCACGATTCATGACGGCGCCCGTCACGTTCAACAGCATGGCCGCCACCGTGACCAATGCGATGGCAGCCAGGGCCTGCACCAACGCCGAGACCAGGGCCAGCACGGCGCCGTTGCGCACGGTCTGGCGATTGGCCAGCACATAGGACGCGATGACCGCCTTGCCATGGCCTGGCCCCAGGGCGTGGAAGATGCCGTAGGCGAACGACAGCCCCATCAGCGCCCAACCCGCATGGCCGTCCTGCTGCCAGGCACGCACCGCGCCCGTCAGCTGCCGGTAGAAATGCGACTGCCAGATGGACATCTGCGTGAAGAAGGCGCCCAGCCAGCCATCACCGCCGCCGCCCACCGAGGTTTCGGGCACGCCGAAAGGATGCGAGGACTGCGCAACGGCGGCGCAGGAAAACAGCGCCAGCAAAAAGAAAGCACTCAAGCGCTTCACGAACAACGGACCTCGATGCGATGCGTCAGCGACTGCGTGATGGCGAAGAGCTCTTCGGGCAGGTGTTCCTGCTCGGCGGGAATCGCCGCCAGCCGCTGCAGGGTTTTCCAATCGAGCTCGCGCGGCGGACGGTATTGCGACGTGCACGCCGCGGGCGCACCGTCTAGCGTGACGGCGTCCTTGTCCTCGAAGGCATAGGCCACGAAGAATGTCGGATCGTAGATGTCGATGTCCGCCACCTTGGCCTGCACGGGCTGCGCCAAGGGCAACTCGAAGGACAGTGCCAGCCTGCCGGCCGCCTTGTCCCACTTCACGCTTGCCTTCCTGGGCTTGCCGAACGCAAGTGGCTTGCCGCCTACCGCGACACGGGTGAAATAGTGCGACTGCGGCTCGCCCAGCGCGGCAACCCAGTCATCGGCCATGGACTGGAGATCCTTCGGCCGGTATTGACCCTGCTTGTCCTTGGCCAGGCCCTGCAGGGAATACACGGACGACATCTCGTCGAACTGCCAGGTCTGGTGGATGGCGGCCAGGCGGCCCTGGGCATCGAAGCCCAGGGAGGCTTTCGCATCGATCCACATGTGCGGGTGGGCGTGTGCCACGCTGGCCGTCCAGAACAAGGCGAGAAAGACGATCAGGGACGCAAGGCGTCCAGGAATTGCTTGGCGTTCCATTCGAACAGATCCAGATACGTGGCGGCGGGTTGCCCCGGTTCGGACAAGGCGTCCGAATAAAGCGTACCACCCACTTTCGCGCCGGTTTCACGCGCGATCTGTTCGACCAGCCTGGGACTGGAAACGTTCTCGACGAAGAGCGCCGGCACCTTTTCCTTGCGGACCTGGGCGACGATGCGCGCCACGTCGGCGGCCGAGGGTTCGGCGGCGGTGGACAGCCCGGCCACCGGCACGAAGGTCAGGCCATAGGCCTGGCCGAAGTAGCCGAAAGCCTCATGCGAGATCACGGCCTTGCGGCGCTCGGCGGGCAAGGCCGCGAAGTCGCGCTTGAGGCGGGCATCGACGGCCTCGAGCTTCTGCGCATAGGCTTGCGCCCGCTGGCGGTAGGCCTGGGCATTCGCCGGGTCAGCGCTGGCCAGGGCCTCGGCGATGTTGCGGGCGTAGCGCGCGCCATTGGCCAGGCTCTGCCAGGCATGAGGGTCCCACTCGCCATGATCGTGATGGGCATGCGCATCGGCGGCGGGCTTGGCCTTCGCCTTGCCATGATCATGCCCGTGGTCATGGTCATGGTCGTGCTTGTGATCGTGCTTGTGGTCGTGATCGTGCTTCTCGTGGTCGTGGTCGTGGTCATGCGCCTCCTCGCCATGCGAGAAGCGCAGCGGCGTGATCCCCTCGCTCGCCACCACGGTCTTGCCCTTGAAACCCGAGGCACGCTGCAGCCGGTCCAGCCAGGTCTCGAACTGCAGGCCGTTCACCACCAGCAGCTGCGCGCCGGCCAGCTTGCGGGCATCGCCCGGCGTGGGTTCATAGGCGTGCGCGTCGGCATTGCGGCCCACCAGCGTCGCCACCTCCACCTGCTCGCCGCCCACCTGGCGCGTGATGTCCTCCAGCAGCGAGAAACTCGTCACCACCTTCAGCGGCGCAGCCGCGGCGGCGGTGCCCGCCAGGCAAAGCGCGAGGGCCAGCGCATAGCGGCGCAGGCCGCCGCGCGCGCGGGAAGACGGATTCGATTGGTCGGACAGGCTCATGGCTAGACTCCTTTTTCGGCCAGGCGCTCCCGCGACAGCAAGCCGCCGCAAGGACCGCAGAGAACCGACACGACATAGGCCGCGCCGGAGGACAGGATGATGGCCGGCGACGCCGGCACGTTCAGGTGATAGGACAGCAGCAGGCCCACCGTGCCGCCGGCCACGCCGATGGCGGTGGCCAGCAGGATCTGGCCGTCGACGGTGGTGGACCAGAAGCGGGCGGACGCGGCGGGCAGCATCATCTGCCCCACCGCCATCAGGGTTCCCAGCACCTGGAAACCCGCGACAAGGTTCAGCACCACCAACGCCAGGAAGACCAGATGCGCGATGCCTCCCGGCGCGCGCAGGGCCCGCACGAAACCGGGATCCAGGCATTCGGCCACCAGCAGGCGGTAGCCCACGGCCAGCACGCACAAGGTCAGCGTCGTGCTGACACCCACCAGCAGCAGCGCATCGTCGTCCAGGCCCAGCACCGTGCCGAACAGCACGTGCAGGAGGTCCATGCTGGAACCGCGCAGCGACACCAGCAGCACGCCCAGGCCCAGCGAGATCAGGTAGAAGGCCGCCAGGCTCGCGTCCTCGCGCAGGGGCGTCCAGCGTGCGACGACGCCCGCCAGCAAGGCCACCAGCAGGCCGGACAGCAGGCCACCGGCCAGCATCGCCCCCAACGACAGGCCCGACAGCAGGAAACCCGCGGCCACGCCCGGCAGGATGGCGTGCGACATGGCGTCGCCCATCAGGCTCATGCGCCGCAGCACCAGGAAGACGCCGAGCGGCGCGCACGCCACCGACAGGGTCCAGGTGCCGGCCAGCGCGCGGCGCATGAAGCCGAAGTCCAGGAACGGCGCCAGGATCAGGTCGTGCAGGCTCATGACGGCGTCCTCACAACCATTCCTGGGCCGCGCCACCGCGCGCCGCCGCCAGGTTGTCCGGCGACAGCACCTCGGCCGTCCTGCCCCAGGCCACGACGCGCCCCGCCAGCAACAGGGCCTGCGGGAATCCGCGCCGCACAAGGGAAAGATCATGCGACACCGCCACGACCGTGCGTCCCTCGGCATGCCAGTCCTGCATCAGGCGCAGCAGCACGCCGGTGGTCTCGCCATCCATCGCGGCGAACGGCTCGTCCAGCAGCAGCACGCTCGCGTCCTGCATCAGCAGGCGCGCGAACAGCACGCGCTGCATCTGCCCGCCGGACAACGCAAACAGGCTGCGCGCCGCGCAGTCCGCCAGGCCGACCTGCTCCAGCGCCGCCCGTGCACGCGCCCACTCCGATCCGGGCATGCGCCCCCAGGCGCCCACGCGCCGCCATGCGCCCATGGCGACGAGATCGATGACCCGGACGGGAAAGCTGCGGTCCAGGCTGGCGGCCTGGGGCAGCCAGGCGATGTCGCGCGCGTCGCCTTCCACATGCAGCACGCCCGACAGCGGCGCGATGAGCCCTGCCATGGCCTTCAGCAATGTCGACTTGCCGGCGCCGTTGGCGCCCACGACGGCCGTCATGGAGCCGGGCGGGAATACGCCGGAGACCTCGCGCAGCACGGGCTGCTTGCGCCAACCCAGGCTCACGTCCAGCAGCGAAATGGCGGGCACGCTCACAGGCCTGCCCCACCCATCGCCCAGGCGATCAGGCCCCACAGCACCGCCGACACGCAAACGGCCGCCAACAGGCGGGACCAGGCGGAATCGGCAAGGCGGGAGCGCAAAGGAGGACGCGGCGCGACGGGCGTGCCCTGGAAAAGACGGGGGAACATGGTGGATGGCAATGAAGATTTAGAAACGTTATAACATAACCAACACACCGTCCTCGGCGCGCCCCACGCGCCCTTCCATTAGAATCGCCCCAACGCCACGCGCAGGCCCACGCCACGCCCGGCCTTCATTCAGAGCACGCCATGCCCCCCTCCGCGACCTCCGGCTCCCGTTCCGTCTCCGCCCGCCTCGACGTGGCGGAGACGCTCTGCGCCGAACGCGGACGCCGGTTGACCCCCATCCGCCGCAAGGTGCTGGAACTGCTGCTGCGCCATGGCCGCAGCCTGAAGGCCTATGAGCTGCTCGAGGAAATGCGCGGCGTGCACCCCGGCGCGGCGCCCCCCACGGTCTACCGCGCGCTGGACTTCCTCGTCGAGGAAGGCCTCATCCATCGCCTGGATGCTGTCAACGCCTGGAGCGCCTGCCACGATGCCGAAGGCGCGCCGCACGACCTGCTGGTGGTCTGCACCTGTTGCGGCAAGGTCGCCGAAATCAGCGACCCCGCGCTCAGCCGCCAGCTGGCCGAAAGGGTGAAGAAGACCGGCTACGTGCTGGCCACGCACGAAACGGAATTGCGCGCCCTCTGCCCCCAATGCCAGCAGGAACCGCACGAGCACCATTTCCATACGCACGCGCACTGAACGCTCGCCACCCGGCGGACATCGTTGAGTAATTTGTAAGCAAAAGCCCGGACACGCCGTCCGGCACGCCGGCGTTTTTCCTTCCCGCACGCTTGCAATGTGCCGGACCGCCCCTATATATAAGCGTCCGCGACGGACGCCAGCCTGTCGCCCAGGCGCATCAAGGGGTTTCCCGCAGTGCACAAATCAAGGTTTGCCCACAGCGACTGCCTGTGATGTAATCCGGCGTTCGCCTTTTCAGACAAGGCCTTAGGGCTTGCTTGGCGCCATGCCGGCGGCGCACTTCGCGCCCGTCCCCGGACAAGCCGAAGACAAGCCCGGCAAGCCCCCGAATCCAGCACGAGTACCAGGCATGAACACCCCCCGCAGTCTCGACCAGATGGTCCCCGTCACGATCCTGACCGGCTTCCTCGGCGCGGGCAAGACGACGCTCCTCAAACGCATCCTCACCGAATACCACGGTCGCCGCATCGCGGTCATCGAAAACGAATTCGGGCCGGAAAGCATCGACAACGATCTGCTGGTGCAGGACAGCGAAGAGCAGATCATCGAGCTCAGCAACGGCTGCGTCTGCTGCACCGTGCGCGGCGACCTGATGAACACGCTGAACGACCTGCGCAAGAAGCGCGAGGCCGGCGAGGTCACGTTCGAGCGCATCATCATCGAAACCACCGGCATGGCCAACCCCGGCCCGGTGTGCCAGACCTTCTTCATGGACGACGACATCGCCGAGTACTACCGCCTGGATGCGGTGGTGACGGTGGTCGACGCCAAGCACGGCATGGCCACGCTGGATGCGCAGGAAGAAGCGCAGAAGCAGGTGGGCTTCGCCGACCGCATCCTGGTCTCCAAGAAAGACCTGGTCAACGAGGCCGACTACCAGGCCCTGCGCCATCGCCTGGTGCGCATCAACCCGCGCGCCTCGATCGAATCCGTCCATTTCGGGGAAACCGAACTGGGCAAGATCATCGACATCAGCGGCTTCAACCTCAACACCATCCTCGACATCGACCCGCAGTTCCTGGCCGATGAGCACCCCGACGCCGCGCATGACCACGCGCATGGCCACGACCATCACCACCACGGTCATGACCACGGCCATCATGGCCATGATCACGACCACGAAGGCCACGACTGCAGCCCGGGCTGCAACCACGGCCATCACCATCACCCCGCGCACAACGACGACATCGGCGCGTTCGTGTTCCGCTCGAACAAGCCGTTCAACCCGGAACGACTGGAAGAATTCCTGGGCGGCCTGGTGCAGGTCTATGGTCCCGATCTGTTGCGCTACAAGGGCATTCTTTACATCAAGGGCGTGAATCGCCGTATGCTTTTCCAGGGTGTGCACATGATGATGGGCGCCGAGCCCGGCAAGCCCTGGACCTCGCAGGAAAAGAAGGCCACCAAGATGGTATTCATCGGCCGCAAGCTGCCCCAGGAGATTTTTACCCGGGGATTGGAGCAGTGCCTGGCCAGTTGAGGGACGGTGCGTCACGCTGACGCGCCCCCTTGTCAGGCCGGAACATAATCTAGACGGAGTGCTTTCATGGCTACCAAGGCAGCAAGCAAGAAAACGGGCAAGCAGGCGAACGCCGACGCGGCGGTCATCGACCTGCCCACAGAGCAAGAACTCCTGGCCATGTCCGACGCGGACTACATGAACGAGCGTCAGCTCAATTTCTTCCGCGAGCGTCTGCGTCAGCTGGAGCAGGAAATCCTCAACAATGCAGGCGCCACCACCGAGCACCTGCGCGAAACGCAATTCGTCCCCGATCCGGCCGACCGCGCCACGATCGAGGAAGAACATGCGCTGGAACTGCGCACGCGCGACCGCGAACGCAAGCTGCTGAAGAAAGTGCAGCAGTCCATCGCCCGCATCGACAGCGGCGAGTACGGCTGGTGCGAGGAAACGGGCGAGCCCATCGGCGTCCCCCGCCTGCTCGCACGTCCCACGGCCACCCTGTCGCTGGAAGCGCAGGAACGCCGTGAGATGCGCCAGAAGATGTTCGGCGACTGACGCCGCGCCAGGCGCGTGCCCTCAGGGCGCGCCCCGGCACTTGAACGGACCTGCCCGCGCCTTGCGCGGCCAGGTCCGTTTTACTTTGCGTCAAGCGCGTCTCGTCACGCCGGGACAGCACGCTTGAACTTTGCCCGCCCATCCCCATCTACTTTCCCAGTACGACGAGACGAGACACATGGAACAATTTCACGCCACCACCATCCTCTGCGTGCGCCGCGGAAACCGGGTCGCCCTGGGCGGCGACGGCCAGGTCACGCTGGGCAATATCGTCATCAAGGGCACGGCCCGCAAGATCCGCCGCCTGTACCAGGACAAGATCCTGGCCGGCTTCGCGGGCGCGACGGCCGACGCCTTCACCCTGCAGGAGCGCTTCGAGGCCAAGCTGGAGAAGCACCAGGGCAACCTGCTGCGCGCTGCCGTCGAACTGACCCGCGATTGGCGCACCGACCGCGTGCTGCGCCGCCTGGAAGCCATGCTGATCGTGGCCGACCGTGAACACACGCTGGTGCTCACGGGCAATGGCGACGTGCTGGAACCCGAACACGGCATCGCCGCCATCGGCTCTGGCGGCGCCTACGCCCAGTCGGCCGCGCTGGCCTTGCTGCAGAACACCGAGCTCGCGCCGGAAGACGTCGTGAAGAAGTCGCTGGAGATCGCAGGCGATCTCTGCATCTACACCAACCAGAATCACGTCGTGGAAGTGCTGGGCGAGTGACCCTCGCGCCGACACCGACCTCGACACAGCCAAGCAGAGCCGCCATGTCCGCCACCACCATGACGCCCCGGGAAATCGTCTCGGAACTCGACAAGTTCATCGTCGGCCAGCAGCGTGCCAAGCGCGCGGTCGCCGTCGCGCTGCGCAACCGTTGGCGCCGCCAGCAGGTCGCCGAGCCGCTGCGCCACGAGATCCATCCCAAGAACATCCTCATGATCGGCCCCACCGGCGTGGGCAAGACCGAGATCGCGCGCCGCCTGGCCAAGCTGGCCGACGCCCCGTTCATCAAGATCGAAGCCACCAAGTTCACCGAAGTGGGCTACGTCGGCCGTGACGTCGACACCATCATCCGCGACCTGGCCGAGTTCTCCATCAAGCAGACGCGCGAGCTGGAAATGCGCCGCGTGCGCAGCCAGGCCGAAGACGCCGCCGAAGACCGCATCCTCGACGTGCTGGTGCCGCCGCCGCGCGGCGCCGATGGCTCGCTGCAACGCGAGGACAACGCCGCACGCCAGACCTTCCGCAAGCGCCTGCGCGAAGGCCAGCTCGACGACCGCGAGATCGAGATCGAACTGGCCCAGGCCCCGCAACAGCTGGATCTCATGGGCCCGCCCGGCATGGAGGAAATGACCGAGCAGTTGCGCGGCATGTTCGCCGGCCTGGCGAAAGAGAAAACCAAGCCGCGCAAGATCACCATCAAGGAAGCCTTCAAGCAGCTGGTCGACGAGGAAGCCGCCAAGCGCGTCAATGAAGAAGAACTGCGCGCCCAGGCGCTGCGCAACGTCGAGCAGAACGGCATCGTGTTCCTGGACGAGATCGACAAGATCGCCGCGCGCCAGGAATCGGGTGGCGCCGACGTGTCGCGCCAGGGCGTGCAGCGCGACCTGCTGCCTCTGGTGGAAGGCACCACGGTCAACACGCGCTACGGCATGGTCCGCACCGACCACATCCTCTTCATCGCGTCGGGCGCGTTCCACCTGTCGCGCCCCTCCGACCTGATCCCCGAACTGCAGGGCCGCTTCCCGATCCGCGTCGAGCTGGAATCGCTGACGGCCGCCGATTTCGTGCGCATTCTGTCCGACACCGACGCCTCGCTCACCAAGCAATACACCGCGCTGCTGGCCACCGAAGGCGTGGAACTGGCGTTCACCGAGGAAGGCGTGCAGCGCCTGGCCGAACTGGCCTTCGACGTGAACGAGCGCACCGAGAACATCGGCGCGCGCCGCCTGTACACGGTCATGGAAAAGCTGCTGGAGGAACTGTCTTTCGATGCCTCCACGCGCAGCGGCAATCGCGTCGTGGTCGATGCGGCGTTCGTCGACGCGCAACTGGCCGAGGTCGCCGGCAGCCAGGACCTGGCCCGCTACGTGCTGTAGGCCGCAACGCCAGGGTGCGCCTTGCCGGACGCAAGACGCACCCTGGTTTTCGATCTGCTACAAAGCGTCAGCAGGTGCGTCTCCGCACCCGCTTGTCATGCCGAAGTCATCCCGTCCAAACAGACTTCACGCCGCCACCAACCAAGGAGGAGACGGCTGTGAAAGTTGCTGGACGGGTGTTCGCGCCCACGCTCATCATTTCCACGTTGCTGCTCGCGCTGAGCGCTTGCGGCACCAACCAGGATGACGACGACGCGCCCGCGCCGCCGCCCGAAGCGGGCGTGCCCTCGGGCACGACGCTGAAGCTGGCGTTGCTGGAAACCTCCGACCTGCACGCCAATGTGCTGGGCTACGACTACTACCGCCTGGCGGAGGACCCGAGCATCGGCACCGACCGCGCAGCCACCCTCATCAAGCAGGCGCGCGGCGAATTCCCTAACACACTGCTGTTCGACAACGGCGACACCATCCAGGGCACCGTGCTCTCGGACTACCAGGCGCTGGTCAAGCCGGTGCAGTGCGGCACGCTGCCGGTGATCTATCAGCAGCTCGAAGCGCTGAAGGTGGATGCCGCAGCGATCGGCAACCATGAATTCAACTACGGCCTGCCCTATCTCTCGCAGGTCACCAACGTCGACTTCAAGATCGACGGCATCGCCAAGGGCACGCCCGACACCAATCCGCAGGCCCTGCCCGACTGCGCGGCGCCCAGCTTCCCCTTCCTGTCGTCGAACGTGCTGAATGCCAGGACGCAGGAACCCATCTTCCAGCCGTGGACCATCCTGCCGCGCACGTTCACCGCGACCGCGCCCGATGGCAGCAGCGTCACGGTGAACGTGAACGTGGGGGTCATCGCCTTCACGCCGCCCTCCATCATGACGGCCGACAAGCGCTTCCTGGATGGCCACGTCACCACGACGGAGTACGTGGCGGCCGCCCAGAAATACGTGCCGCAGATGCGGGCCCAGGGCGCGGACGTGATCGTGGCGCTGGCGCACAGCGGCATCACCACCGCGCAGACCGGCGACAGCGCGGGCCTCGCGCTGAGCACGGCGGCAGGCTTCGACGCCATGCTCTTCGGCCACCAGCACCAGAAATTCCCCGACCCCGGCAACAGCCGCTCGCCGTTCGCCGGCCTGCCCGGCGTGGACCAGGACGCCGGCACGCTCAATGGCGTGCCCGCCGTCATGCCCGGCTTCTTCGGCAGCTACCTGGGCGTGATCGAGCTCACGCTGGCGCACGACGGCACCCGCTGGTCGGTGCGCAAGGAAGACACCCGCAGCAGCCTGCGCCCGACGCTGACCAGGGCTGCCGAAGGCGGCGCCCCTGCCGAGTACGTGGCCTCGGACAGCGAGATCGCCGCACTGGCCCAGGGCGTGCACGAGGAGACCATCCAGTACGTGCAGCAGCCCATCGGCGAGACGGCCTTCCCGCTTTCCTCGGACTTCGCCGCCGCGGGCGACGTGTCGTCGCTGCAGATCGTGAACATGGCCCAGATCGACTACGTCGAGCGCTACATCCAGGACAACAATCCCGAGTGGGGCAACCTGCCCGTACTGTCGGCCGCCGCGCCGTTCCGCAACGGCTTCTACGGCGTGGACGACTACATCGGCGTCGAGACCGGCCAGGTGTCGCTGCGCAGCGCCGCCGACCTCTACACCTACAGCAACACCGTCAACGCCGTGCGCATCGACGGCAAGACGCTGCGGCTGTGGCTGGAGAACGCGGCGGGCTGGTTCAACCAGATCGACGCGTCGGAGACAGCCGAGCAGACGCTCATCAACGAGAGCTTCCCCTCGTACAACTTCGACGTCATGCAGGCCAGGGACGGCAAGCTGCGCTACACCATCGACATCAGCGTGCCGGCCTATCATTTCCGGGACAATCCCACGGGCCAGCGCATCACCACCCTGGAATACGACGGCGTGGCTGTCCAGGACGATGACCTCTTCATCGTGGCCACCAACAGCTTCCGCTCTGGCGCGCCTTACCTGGCGGGCGTGTCCGAGGTGGTGCTGGAGGCGCCGGACACCAACCGCGATGCGCTCATCAAGTATGTCGAGGCGCAGCCCACGCTGACCCTGGCCGGATACGGCGCGGACCGCAGTTGGTCGTTCGCGCCGATGTCACCCGCCGGTGACGTGGTCTTCATGAGCTCGGCCAACGCCACGGACGCCAGGGCGCAAGGCTACGGCATCAACAACGTGAGCCGGGTGGGCACCGGCGAGCAGTTCGGCCGCGCCGGCTACAGCAAGTTCTCGCTGAACCTGCGCTGACGGGAATGCCCGGGAGGGCTTGCGCAATCGACACGGCTGGTGTCTGCTGTCCTCCAGCCCCGCAACCCTCCCGACCCCCATGCCCACCCGCTTCCAGGTCGCTTCCGGCCGTGCCGTCCTCGCCGCCGAGGTCCACGGACAGGGCGCGCCCGTCGTCTTCCTCCACGCCAACGTCTGCGACAGCCGCATGTGGCAGGCGCAGCTGGCCCGCGTCAGCGACACCCATCGCGCCATCGCCTATGACCGGCGCGGATTCGGCCAGACGCTGAGCGCCGCGGAACCGCACTCCTCCGTCGCCGACCTGATGGCGGTCATCGACCTGCTGGCAGGGGGCGACACGCCCGTCATCCTGGTGGCTTGCTCACGCGGCGGGCGCATCGCGCTGGACGCCGCGCTGCGGCACCCGGAACGGGTGCGAGGGCTGGCCTTGATCGCGCCCGGCATCAGCGGCGCACCAGCGCCCCGGCACGCACCCGACATCACCGCCAGGCTTGCGGCCGTGCAGGCGGCGCGCGCAGCCGGCGAGCGTGACCATGCCAATGCATTGCTGGCACATCTGTGGCTGGACGGGCCCCTGGCGCAGGACGGCCGCGTCGCGGGCGCGGCGCGGGAGTTGTTCCTGGACATGAACGGCATTGCGCTGGCCGCGCCACCGATAGGCCGGGAGCTGGACGATGAGGCCGCTCACGCGCGCCTGGCGGACATCGGCGTGCCCACGCTGGTCGCCTGGGGCAGCCTGGACTTTCCCCATATCCAGGCGCGCTGCGAAGGCCTTGCCGCCCGCCTGCCCGACGCGCAAGGCGTGAAGCTCGACGGCACGGCGCATCTTCCCAGCCTGGAACGGCCGGAAGCGATCTCGAACCTGCTGACGGGATTCCTGGCCCGCTGCGAAGGCGCCAGGCAGGGTCAGGCGCCCGGCAATCGGGGCCTGGGGGCGGACGGCGTCAGTTGATCGCCGTGACCACGTACTGCGACCCACGGCGCGTGGCGGTGAACTTCACCGTATCGCCGGGCTGGACCTTGGCAAGCAGCGCAGGGTCGATCTGATAGACCAGGGTCATCGCCGGCAACTCCAGCGCCTTGATCTCGCCATGCTTGATGGTGATCTTGCCGCCCGCGGCGTCGATGCGGCGCACCTCGCCGGATGCCGACGCGGTAACACCTTCCTGCGACGCGGCCGGTGCGGCGTCGACACGCTGGGGCCAGAAGCCCGACAACAGCACGCCAGCCAGGCTCAGGCTGGTCAGGACGATCAGGGTTTTACGCTTTACCATTGCAATCCTTCCTCCGGAACCTCACGCGCGCAAGGCCTGCAGGCCAGCCGCGCACGTGTCCTTTCCGGCTAGGATACCCGCAAACCCTGATACGGGATTTTTCCATGGGCAACCGCCTTTCGGTCATCAGCACGCGCACGGGCGATGACGGCACCACGGGCCTGGGCGACGGCAGCCGCAAGCCCAAGCACACCCTGCGCATCGTCGCGCTGGGCGAGGTCGACGAGCTCAACAGCGTGCTGGGCTTGCTATGCACTGAAACAGGTTTGCCGGATGCGGTCGCGCACGACCTGAACACCATCCAGCACGACCTCTTCGACATGGGCGCCGAGCTGTGCATCCCAGGGCACACCGCCTTGCAGGCCGCCCAGGTGGCCTTCCTGGACGCGCGCCTGGCGCATTACAACGGCGACCTGGGACCCTTGAAGGAATTCATCCTGCCCGGCGGGTGCCGCGCGGCAGCCCAGGCCCACGTCGCGCGCACGGTGTGCCGGCGCGCCGAGCGCACGCTGGTCGCGCTGCACGAACAGGAACCGCAACGCGATGCGCCGCGCCAATACCTGAACCGCCTGTCGGACCTGCTGTTCGTGCTCGCGCGATTCATCAACCGCGCGCAAGGCGTTCCCGATGTCGCGTGGCAACGGCACGAGGCGCGCAAGGCCTAGACGTCATCGCTGCGCGCCGCAGCCGCCTCCAGGAATGCGCGCGCCATCGATGCATGCGGCGCCTGCGCCGCCCACAGCAAGCCCATGCGCCGCACCGGCGCCACGCCAGGCAGCGGCACGCGCGCCAACGGCATGCCCGCCGCGCCCACGGGCGCCCAATCCGGAATGAGCGACACGCCCAGGCCCTCGGCCACCATGGCCGCGATCGAGGGCAGGGCATCGATCTCCAGCCGCTCCTGCGGCCGGATGCCGTGCTGCCGCAGATAGCGGTCGGCCATCCGCCCACCCCAGGTGGCCCGGTCATAGCGGATGAAGGGCTCGCTGGCCATCAGCGCGTGCGCGTCGCGCCCCGCATGATCGGCCGAGGCCAGCACCACCAGCGGCTCCGCGGCCAGCAGATGCCAGTCATGGCCCTTGGGAATGGCGAACTGCGGCTGCACGATGATGGCCGCGTCCAGCTCGCCCTCCGTCACCTGCTGGTAGAGATGGCTGGACGTGCCCGGCTCGACATACACGGCCAGGCGGGGATAGCGCTGGTAATAGCGCCGCAGCACCGGCGGCAGCAGGCCGGTGAGCGCGGAGGTGGAGACACCCAGCCGGAACTCGCCCAGCGGCTCGTCATCGCTGGCACTGGCGCGCAGGTCGCGCACATCGCGCATGACCACGCGTGCGCGTTCCAGGATCTTCACCCCGGCCTCGGTCGGCTTGACGCTGCGGCCCGCGCGCTTGACCAGCGCCACGCCCAGTTCTTCCTCCAGCGAACGCACGCGCGCCGCGATGGCGGCGGGCGTCAGGTCCAGGCGGCGCGCGGCCTCGGCCAGCGAACCGCACTCCACCACCGTGACGAAGCTCTGCACATAGCGGGTGTCCATGTCTCTGGTTTCCTTGTCGTGATGGGCGGGGCCGCCCCAGCCTGGACAACAAGGATTCTAGGGCCTGGCCGGGCCCCCGCCGCGCCGTCGCCTACCGGGCCGCAACAGGGGGCAGCCGTCGCAGTACGCCACCGGCTCCGATGCCGCGTAATACAGGCAGCAGGTCTTGCGGAAGCGCTGCGGCGCGGCACCCGGCACGGGTGTCGGCGCATGGAAGTATCTCGCCAGGGGGTTGTGGTCCAGGCCGAACACGTCAGGAGACGCGTCGGCGACGAGATAGGCGAAGTCCTCGGCGATGCGGCGGCGCACCGCCGGCGGGACATGGCTGTGCAGCAGACGCTTTTCGTACAGGGAATAGACCCGCACCGCGGTGTTCTCCCACAGGATGCGCGGCGCGATGCCCGAGACCTGTGCGAACACACCCCACAGCTTCGTCAAGTGGCCGGCGAACAGGTCCGTCACCAGCGCTTCGCGCCAGGCCACGCGCCCCGTCTGCGGCGCGTGGCTGGCCGCCAGTTGCCGCAGCACGAGCCGCGAGCGCCACACGCCATCGTGCGTCGTCTCCATCACGCAGTTCCCCAATCGGAGATCCAGGCCACGATCCAGGACGCTCATCGCAGCCAAAGGCGCGGCGGTCGCCACGAATGCCCAGCGCTTGGCGAGCAGGGAAGCGGTGATCGCGCGGCGGTCCGACAACAGGCGTGGCCCCAATTCGTCGAGCAGGGCCAGGCACCGATCCGGCAACAAGGCGTCCTCGCCATCCAGGCTGGCCACGGGGTCGCGTGCCGGCCAGGCGGCCAAGGGGAATGGCGCCAGGACCTGCATGTCGGCCGGCGACAGCGCCTCGCGTGGCTGATCGGTGTCGCGCATCACCCCAGCCCGCTTGCCGGGACGCGTCCGATCGGCACGCATAACGGCGTGCCTGTCACGGGGTCTTCGATGATGCGCGAGCGCAGGCCGAAGACGGCCTCGACCGTGGTGGCGGTCATCACGTCGGCTGGCCGGCCCTGTGCATGCACCCGCCCCTGCCGCATGGCGATCATGTGATGCGCATAGCGCGCGGCAAGGTTCAGATCATGCAGGACCATCACGATGGTCTTGCCATGGGTCTGGTTCAAGTCGCGCAGCAGGTCCAGCACCTCGATCTGGTAGGCCAGGTCCAGGTAGGTGGTGGGCTCGTCCAGCAGCAGTATGCCGGTGTCCTGCGCCAGGGTCATTGCAATCCACGCACGCTGTCGCTGGCCACCCGACAGGGCATCGACCGGCAGATGCGCGCACGCCTCCAGGCCGGTGTCGTGCAGCACCCGCTCCAAGGTTTCCTGGTCCCGGCGGCTCCATTGCTGCCGCCAGCTTTGGTGCGGATACCGTCCCAGCCTGACCAGCTCGAACACCGTGATGCCGTCCGGGGCCAGCGGCGTTTGCGGCAGGATGGCCAATTCGCGGGCCACCTGCGCGGTCGACATCCCCTGGATCGCGCGTCCATCGAGCAGCACCGAGCCCTCGACGGGCCGCAGCAGCCGCGCACAGGCCTTCAGCAAGGTGCTCTTGCCACAGCCGTTGCCGCCCACCAGCACGGTGACGCCGCCACGCGCAATGTCCAGGCTCACATGATGGACGACGTTGTTGGCGCCGTAGGACAGCGTCAGGCCGCGCACGGCAAGCGGCAGGGTTTCCACGGGCTTTTCCATGTGTCAGCGTAGCCGCCGAAGCAGCAGGTAAATGAAGAATGCGCCGCCCAGCACGGCCACGAAGATGCCGGCGGGAATATCCTTGGGCAGGAACAGCGTGCGTCCCACCAGGTCCGCCAGCGCGACCAGCATGGCGCCGATGAGCGCGGTGGCGACACAAGCGCCACCAAAGCCCTGCCCTGCCCAGCGCCGCGCCACATGCGGCGAGATCAGGCCCACGAATGCCACGGCACCGGCATGCGCCACGGCCACGCCGGCAAACAGCACCCCGAGCGCGAGCAATTGCAGGCGCAGGCTGCCGGTTGCCACGCCCACTCCCCGTGCCGCCAGTTCGTCCAGTTGGTACGCCGGCACGGCGCGTCCCACCCACGCCAGGCCGGGCAGCAGCACGAGAAACCAGAGCACCATCGAAACCACCTCGGGCCAGGTCGCGCCGAACACGCTTCCCACCAGCCACACATATGCGCTGAGCATGGATGTGCTGGGACTGCTTGCCAGCATGGCGGTCGTACAGGCGCCCATGAGCGCCGATACGGCGATGCCAGTCAGCACCAGCCGGGTGGGAGAGGCGCCCGCGCCTGGCCCGCGGCGGGTGATGGCCAGGACCTGTACCGCCAGCGTGGCCGCCGCCGCGCCGCCGATGGCGAAGAGGGGCAGCCAGTGCTGGCCCATGTACGGCGTCAGGTAGCTCAGGAAGAATACGGCGGCGGCGCTGGCGCCACTGCTCATACCCAGCACGTCCGGCGAGGCCAGCGGGTTGCGCACCAGGGTTTGGAGCAGCAGGCCCGAGAGGCCCAGGGCGGCGCCCGCCAGCAGCGCCAGCAGGGCGCGCGGCAGGCGCAGGTATTCAATGATGAAACCCTGGCGCGGGTCGCCGTGGCCCGCCAGCGCATCCAGCACGCCACCGGCTCCGATAGGGTATTTCCCCAGCATCACGGACACCAGCAACAGGCCCGCGCAGGCCGCCGCCAACAGCAGCCCCACCCACACGGCACGCGGGTGGACCAGCCGTGACCCCAGGCGGCCGCGCCAGATCCAGCCACTACTCATGCCGCCACCCCCTGCGTATCAACAGGATGAAGCAAGGCGTGCCCAACAGCGCCGTCAACACCCCCACCGGGATCTCCTGGGACGACGCCGCCACGCGCGCGGCGATATCGGCGGCCAGCAGCAGGCAGGCGCCATAGATCGCGCAAGCCGGCAACAGCCAGCGATGGCTGGCGCCCACCATGCGGCGTGCCGCGTGCGGCACCAACAGGCCGATGAAACCGATGGCGCCCGCCAGCGCGACGGCACTGCCGGCCAGCAACACCACGCAGGTGGCCAGCGAAACCTTGATCCAGCCCGTGCGCTGCCCCAGTCCCACCGCGATCTCTTCGCCTGCCGCCAGGACATCCACGTGTCGCGCCATGAAGACCGCCAACAGGCCTGCCGCCACCGGATACGGCAGCACAGTGCCGACGATGGCCAGTTCACGCCCGGCCACCGAGCCGGCCAGCCAGAACAACACGCTTTCCAGGCCTTCCTGGTTGACGACCAGCATGGCCTGGGTCAGCGCCACGAAAAGCGCGGAGACCGCCGCGCCCGCCAGCACCATGCGCAGGGAGGACATCCGTGCCAGGCCCGTCGCGCCCAGCGCATAGATGGATGCGCCCGCCAGCGCCGCGCCCGCGAAGGCCGCCCAGATGAACTCGGCGAGGCCTCCAAGCCAACCGGCAGCCGTCAGCGCGACGACGCAGAACATGGCGCCGGCGTTCACGCCGAAGAGGCCAGGCGACGCCAGCGGGTTGCGCGTCAATGCCTGCATCAGCGCACCCGCCAGCGCCAGGCTGGCACCCACGACCACGGCCACCACCGTGCGGGACAAGCGGGTGGTGGTCACGACGAGGTGCTCGGTATTGCCGGGGTCGTAAGCCCGGAACGCCTCAAGAACCGTGCGCGGCGTGATGGCCATCTGCCCGACGGCCAGGCTTGTCATGCACAGCGCGGCAAGCAGGACCAGTCCCGTCGCCAGCCAGGCCGGGCCGGACCAGGATGCGGCACGCCAGGCCGACAAGGTGGGAGACACCGCAGTCATGATGACTCGGTGCTCGCCAACAGCCGGCGCACGTCGCGACAGACACCCTGCGCGGCCAAGATGCCACCCGACAGGTTCCAGACCACGTTGTCCACCGGGAACACACGTCCGGCCCGGACAGCAGCCAGCCGCTGCCACAAGGGATGACGCTGCCAGGCGTCGAGATTGCGCTGGACGGCAGCGGTGCGCGTGCGCATCAGCACGAAGATCACATCGGCGTCCAGGAAAGGAATGTTCTCGTGGCTGCCCAGCTTGCGCAGCGGCCCGCGTTCGCCTGCCTGCACGCGCGTGCGCCCGAAACCCACCGTGTCCAGCACGCCGCCCGAGAAACTGTCGGGCAGGTAGGCGCGAACATGGTCCTCCCGGAATTCGATCACGCTGGCGCGCATCGGCCACTGGGCGCCATGGCGGGCCGCCAGCGTGGCGCCCAGCGCACGGGCCTCCTGCTCGAAGGCCGCCAACAAGGCATCCGCCTGGGCCTCCCGGCCCAGGGCAGCCCCCACCAGCGCGGTGGTGGCACGAAAGTCGTAGACGTCTTCGGCCGCGACGGTGGGTGCGATCCGCGACAGCAGGCCGTAGATCCGCTCGTTGCGAAACCGCGATGCAACGATGAGATCGGGCATCAGGTAAACCACGTCTTCCAGGCTGGGCTGGGTTTCCAGGCCAACCAGCGCAGGCGCGGGCAGGCGTTCGCGCAGATACCGATATACCGGTTTTTCGGTCCATGACTCCACCACCCCCACCGGCCGCACGCCCAGCGCCAGCGCCGCATCCGTGGCGCCCTGGAAAAGCGTGATGACGCGGGAAGGCTGCCCCGTCAGCGTGGTATCGCCCAGCGCATGACCGACCGTGCGCGCTTGCGCCGCCCGTGTCGGCCAGGGCGCGGCCAGGCACAGGCCCGCCGCGCCCAGCAGCAGGCGGCGGCGGTCAGTTCTGGGCAAGCCGTCCATGGCCGTCAGCCCGCGCGTCACCGCGTCGCCCGGCACTAGAAGCTGAGCGAATAGCCAAGCGTCACCGTGCGGCCGCGGCCCGCGAAATAGCGGGCGGGCTCGACCAATGCGCTCTGCGAGTAGTAGGTGATGTACTGCTTGTCGAACAGGTTCGACACCGCCAGGCGCATCGTGCCGCGCGGCAGCTTGTACTGCATGGCCGCGTCCACCAGCGTGTAGCCCTCGAAGCGCTTGGCGGGATCGTCGAACCCTCGGTCGAATGCATGCTGCACCTGCAGGAAGGATCCCAGCTTGTCGGTCCAGTCGGCCGACCACGTCGCGATCAGCCGGTTCGGGGCCACATTCAAGCCATCCAGATGCGCATCCAGCCTGCCGTCGTCGTTGCTGTCGTAACGGCCCCGCGTATAGGCATAGGACAGCTTCACGCGATGCGCCTGATTGATGCGATGGCCCACGGCCGCCTCGATGCCCTGGATGCGCGTCTTTTCGCGCGACATCATGAAGGCGCCGTTGACGGGCACGATACGCGTGCCGAAGTCGGAGTCGGACTGGAAGAAGCTCAACTCGCCGTCCCAGTCGCCATGGTTCACGCGTGCGCCGACCTCGACGCTCTGCGTCACGATGGGTTCCAGGCTGCGCAGGCTGTCGACCGTCGTTCCCGGCGTATTGATGGCGCGCAGCACGCGGCCCACGTCCGGCATGCCGAAGCCTTCGGAGTAGCTGCCGAACAGCGTGACGGCCTTGGTGGGGGAATAGACCAGGCCCGCGTTGAACAGCGTGTCATCGAACTTCAGCTTTCCGCCCTGCACGTCGACACGGTTGTAGCGGGCCAGCGTCTGGTAGCTGTCGATTTCAAGATCCGCCCGTTCGTGCCGCACGCCCGCGTGCAGCGTCAAATCGTCGAGCAGACGGAACTCGCCTTGGGCAAACAGCGAGAGATTGCGGTATTCGGATTCCGGCACGTAGGTGCGGCCGGTTCCGTAAAGGTCCTGCTTGCCCTTGTCGATCAAGGTGTCGATACCCGCCGTGAGCTTGAACCGGCCGTCCAGCATGCCGTCCTTGCTCAGGCTGATCTTGCTCCCCCATTTGGATGCCGTGGAGCGTGACTGGTCGTACAGCGTTCCCACGGGCGCGATCAGGGGATCCTGGAACGTCGACGAGTTGTCCGCGCCGAACAGGCCCTCGAACTCCTGGTTGAACAGCATGGCGTTCAGCTCCATGCCGGCCAGATCGTGGTGCACGTATGACAGGCTGGAAGTCCATACATCGTTCCAGGCCGGCGTGCCGGGCGGGTCGCCGCGCTCGGACGTGGTCGGAATGCCTTGCTGGCGGTCGCCGGGAATGCCCAGGTAGTTGCCTTGAGACTTGATGCGGTAGCGGTTCACGCTGAACTGCAGGCGCTGTTCGTCCGTCAGCCACCACCCCAGCTTGCCCATGAAATCGTAGGCCTGCGAATCCATCAGATCGCCTTGCGTGACATCCGCGCCGATCGGGCGCCCCTTGCCGTCACGGTACAGGCCCTGGTCATCCCAGCTGATCGCGAAGAGATAGTCCAGGTCGTCCGAACGACCGTCTGCGCGATAGCTGGTCTTGTAGCTGAAGCCCTCGCCGTCCAGCTTGCTGGTCGGCACGGTGGCCTGCACGTCGATGTGCTGGTTGAAGCTGCCGTTCTCAGGCCGTCGGGTGATGATGTTGATGGTGCCGCCGGTCGCCCCCAGGCCATTGATGGCGTTGGCCCCCTGCACGACTTCGATGCGCTCGACCATGCCGAAATCGATGGTGTGCACTTCGCGGCCGGTTGGTCGCAAGGGGTTCGACTGCGGTACGCCGTCTATGAGGATCAGCGGCGTGCGGCCTCGCAGGGTTTCACCGCTGCCGTTCATCTTGCCCCGGCTGGGGGTGTAGGACGGCAGCAGGTTGGCCAGCACATCCGAGGAGTTGCCCGAGATGGCCAGTTGTTGCTGGATCTCTTCCTTCTCGATGATGGTCACGCTTTGGGGCGCCTTGTCCGCCGTCATGTTGGACCGGGAAGCCGACACGACCACGGAATCCATGACCTGGACGTCGGTGCCCGACACTTGCGCCTGCGCGGCGCAGATAAAAGCGAAAGGGGCCCAAGCGGCCCCCAGGTAGTACGTTGTCCTCAATTGCCTCGCTCCACGACTGCTTGTATCAAACCTCCCCGTAATGTAATCAATAATAGTTATCGATAATGTTTGCATTGGTAAATCTGCCTTCCCGGTGCTCGGCGTGCCCGGGAAAGCGCGCCACGCCGGTCTCCTGAAAGGCTCAGCTCACCACGCCGATGTTCCAGGGCACGAACTCATGGTCGCCCAGCCCCAGGTCCTCGCTCTTGGTGTGTTCGCCCGAGGCCACCTTCAGGATCTGCGCGAAGATGCGCTCGCCCACTTCCTGCAGGCTGGCCGTACCGTCCAGGATCTCGCCGCAGTTCAGGTCCATGTCTTCGGTCAGGCGCTGGTACATCGGCGTGTTGGTCGCCAGCTTGATGGACGGCACGGGCTTGGCGCCGAACATCGAGCCGCGGCCGGTGGTGAAGCAGATGATGTTCGCCCCGCCCGCGATCTGCCCCGTGGCCGAGACGGGATCGAAGCCCGGCGTGTCCATGAAGACCAGCCCCGGCTGCGTGACGGGCTCGGCATAGCGGTAGACCTCCATCAGGCCTGTCGTGCCGCCTTTCATCGAGGAGCCGAGCGACTTCTCGAAGATGTTGGCCAGCCCGCCCATCTGGTTGCCCGGACTGACCTTGCCGTTGATCTGCACGTCGCGGCCGGGCGAGTATTCCTCTTTCCACCAGCGGATGCGTTGCAACAGCTTCTCGCCCACTTCGCGGCTGCGCGCACGCGAGGTCAGCGTATGCTCCACGCCATAGATCTCCGGCGTCTCCGACAGGATCGCCGTGCCGCCATGCCGCACCAGGATGTCCATGGCCGCGCCCAGCGCGGGGTTGGCGGTGATGGACGAGAAGCCATCCGAGCCGCCGCACTGCAGGCCGATCTTCAGGTGGCTGGCCGGCACGCTGCTGCGTTGCGCGGCATTCGCCTCGGGCAGCAGGGCCTCGATGGCCGCGATGCCGCCTTCGATGGTCTTGCGCGTGCCGCCCGTCTCCTGCATCACGAAGGCATGCAGGCGCGCGCCCGCCGACAGCCCCTGGTCTTCCAGCAGCTGGTGCAGCTGGTTGCGCTCACAGCCCAGCCCCACCACCAGCACCGCCGCGAAGTTGGGATGCCTGGCATAGCCGCCCAGGGTGCGGCGCAGCAGGTCCATGGGCTCGCCCGACATCTCCATGCCGCAGCCCATGCCATGTGTCACCGCGACCACGCCGTCGACATTGGGCCAGGCCGCCAGGCGCGTCTCGTCGAACGCGTCGGCGATGCGATGCGCCACCGTGGCCGAACAGTTCACCGTCGACAGCACGCCGATGTAGTTGCGCGTGCCGACCTCGCCATTGGCGCGCACATAGCCCTGGAAGGTGGCCTGCCTTTCCGCGGGCAACAGGGGCGTGGGCACGTAGTCGCGGCCATGCGCGTAGTCGCGGTCGAACTCGCGGAAATCGGTGTTGTGCGAATGCAGGTAGGTGCCCGCGGCGATGTCGGTCGCCGCGAAGCCGATACAGACGTTGTACTTCAGGATGGGCTCGCCGGCCTTGAGGTCGCGGGCAGCCAGCTTGTGGCCGGCGGGCACCTGGCTGCGCGCCGTGAAGCCCTCGCTGGGCACGTCGGTGCCCAGGCCCACGGGCACGCGGGCAACCACCACGTTGTCGGAAGGATGCAGGCGGATCACCGGACCGGTGACGCGCTTTTCGGAGAATTCGATCATGGCTGGACTCTTGGGAGAAACTCGCGGAAGCGATCACGGCCGGCCGGGCCGGCCGGCGGGGCACTTCACTTACTCGGGACGCAGGCCCATTTCCTTGATGGCCTTGTCCCAGCGGGGCGTATCGGTGTCGAGCATGCGCTTGAAGTCCTGGGGCGCGCTGCCGATGATGGTCAGCCCCTGCTCGTCCAGGTTGCGGCGCAGGCCGGGGTCCTTCAGCGCGGTCAGGATCGCATCGCTCAACTTGGCCAGCACGGGCTCGGGCAGCTTGGCGGGCGCGAAGATGCCGTACCAGGTCAGCACGTCGAAGTCCTTGAAACCCGACTCGGCCATCGTTGGCACGTCGGCCATCTTGGGATGGCGCTCGAGGCTGCTGACGGCCAGGGCGCGCAGCTTGCCGTTCTGCACGTGCGATTGCGCGACCGGCAGGTTCGCGAACATGAAGGGCACGTGGCCGCCCAGCACGTCGGCCAGCGCGGCGGATTCGCCCTTGTAGGGCACATGGGTCACGTCCACGCCGATCATCTTCTTGTAGAGCTCGCCCGCAATGTGCTGCGGTCCGCCCTGGCCCGACGAGGCATAGGTGACGTTGCCCGCGCCCTTGGCCTTCAGCTCCGCCGTCAGCTCGGCCACCGTGGTGGCCTTCACCATGCTGGGGTTGACCACCAGCAGGAGCGGCATCGACACCATCTGCGAGACGGGCGTGAAGTCGGCCAGCGGATTGAACGGCAGCTTCGGGTACATGGCGGGCGCGACGATCATGGTCGACTGCGAGCCCAGGAACATGGAATAGCCGTCAGCCGGCGAGCGCGCGACGTTGTCGGCGGCAATCGTGCCCGTCGCGCCGGGGCGGTTCTCGACCACCACCTGCTGCCCCAGTTGCTCTGACATCTTCGCACCCACCAGCCGCGCCACCACGTCGGCGCCGCCGCCGGGCGCGAAGCCCACGACCACGCGCAGGGGCTTGGTGGGAAAATCCGCCGCCACGGCCAGGGGCGCCGCGCCCATCGCCAGCGCGGCCGCCACCGCGCCGGTACAGGCGCGCATCGGCCCCGACAGGCGTGCAAAGGGAAACGCGCCCACGGCGCGCAAAGTCGTCTTCATGCCTTGTCTCCTTGTGTTTGTCCTGACGCGCCGATCTGCGCCGGCGCGTGGGTACTACGAAGAGACGATTCTGAAGAGCGCCGGAAGCGGGAACAAGCTTCTTCCGGTAGTTTCAATCGATAAGGATTTTATGGATTGAAAGCGGGCGCCCAAACAAAAAGGCCGGGCTGAAGCCCGGCCTTCCAGGACGATGCCGTCAAACGCGCGCTTACTGCACCCCGGCGGCGTGCGCCTGCTCGTCGGCGTGATACGACGAACGCACCATTGCGCCCACCGCCGCGTGCGAGAAGCCCATCGCATACGCCTCGCGCTCGAACATGGCGAAGGTGTCGGGGTGGACGTAGCGCAGCACCGGCAGGTGGTGCTCGGAGGGCTGCAGGTACTGGCCGATGGTGAGCATGTCGACGTTGTGGGCGCGCATGTCGCGCATGACCTCGAGGATTTCCTCGTCGGTCTCGCCCAGGCCCAGCATCAGGCCCGACTTGGTGGGCACCTCGGGATGCAGCGCCTTGAAGTCGGCCAGCAGGCGCAGCGAGTGCGCGTAGTCCGAACCCGGGCGCGCCTGCTTGTAGAGACGCGGCACGGTCTCCAGGTTGTGGTTCATGACGTCGGGCGGGCCGGCGTTCAGGATGTCCAGCGCACGGTCCAGGCGGCCGCGGAAGTCGGGCACCAGCACTTCGATGCGGGTGTTGGGCGACAGCTCGCGCACGTGGCGGATGCACTCGACGAAGTGAGCGGCGCCGCCGTCACGCAGGTCGTCGCGGTCCACCGACGTGATGACGACGTACGACAGCTTCAGGGCGGCGATGGTGCGCGCCAGGTTCAGCGGCTCTTGCGTATCCAGCGGGTCGGGGCGGCCATGGCCCACATCACAGAAGGGGCAGCGGCGCGTGCACTTGTCGCCCATGATCATGAAGGTGGCCGTGCCCTTGCCGAAACACTCGCCGATGTTGGGGCAGGAGGCTTCCTCGCAGACCGTGTGCAGGTTGTGCTCGCGCAGGATGCGCTTGATGTCGTAGAAGCGCGAGCCCGGCGCGGCGGCCTTCACGCGGATCCATTCGGGCTTCTTCAGGCGTTCGACCGGAATGATCTTGATGGGAATGCGCGCGGTCTTGGCTTGGGCTTTCTGCTTCTGGGTCGCGTCGTAGGCGGGCGCGGTGGCCGGCGTGTCCGTGACGGCGGGGGTCGGGGACGGCTGGACGGGCGTGGACATAGGCTTACCTGGCACAGGGCCGGACCGCCAGGCGGGCCGACCACAACGAAGGGAAACAACCAGTGTACCGCCCTGGGCGGCCGCCCCCAAACCGTCGGGCGAGCGCAACAGCGCTTGACGCTGGCGGCGGCTTCAGGCCGGGGTTGCAGCCTTGCGGCAGATCCGCGCCACGCGCGGCGCCAGCAGCGCGGCCGCCTCTTCCAGACCCAGGCGCGGGCCGCAGGCCGCCAGGTCGACGGTCTGCAACCCTTCATAGCCACAGGGATTGATGCCGGCGAACGGCGCGAGGTCCATGTCCACGTTCAGCGCCAGCCCGTGGTAGGCCCGGCCGTTGGACACCTTGATCCCCAAGGCCGAGATCTTGGCCAGCCCGGGCGCATGGCCCTCGGGTGCCGCGACATAGACGCCGGGCGCGCCCGGCTTGCGACAGGCCTCGACATCCAGCGCGGCCAGCATGTCGATGACGGCCTGTTCCAGCGAGAAGACGAATTCCTTCACCAGCAGGCCCGCGCGGCGCAGGTCCACCAGCGTGTAGACCATGAGCTGGCCCGGCCCGTGATAGGTGACCTGCCCGCCCCGGTCCGTGCGCACGACCGGGATGCCGGCAGGGTTCAGGACGTGTTCGGAGCGGCCGGCCTGGCCTTGCGTGTAAACGGGAGCGTGTTCCGCCAGCCACAGCGCGTCGGGCGTGGCGGCGTCACGCGCCAGCGTGAAGTCGCGCATGGCCTGCCAGACGGGCAGGTAGTCCGCCGGCCGGGCCAGCCACTGGGCGGCTGGCGGATCCATGAGCAGGGACATGGCGGCGCTTGCTAGAGGACCACGGACACCATCGGGTGGCCATGCAGCGCGCGATACAGCGCGTCGAGCTGCTCGCGCGAGGTGGCGCGCACCGTGAAGGTCAGGCCGATGTAGTTGCCGCCCTTGCTGGGGCGCATCTCGACCGTGGCCGGGTCGAAGCCGGGGTCGTGCTGCAGCACGACCTCGGTGAGGAGCTGGGCCAGTTCGGGATGCTGGCGGCCCATGACCTTGATCGGGAAGTCGGAGGGATACTCGATCAGGGACTGTTCGGGCGGGATGTTCTGCATGGCGGCAGTCCTATTGGAACCAGCGCTTGACGGTGTCCGCGAGGCGGCCGAAGAAGCCGGCGCGCTCGACGGTTTCCTTGACCACCAGCGGTTCGACGCGCAGGGTCTTGCCATCGAGGGTCAGCGCCACGGTGCCGATGGCCTGGCCCTGCTCCAGCGGGGCGACCAGCGGATCAGGGCGCTGGGCCACGGGCTTGACCTCGCCCGAACGGCCGCGCGGCACGGTGACCCAGACGGGTTCGGCGGTGCCGAGCTTCACGGTTTCGGCCTTGCCTTCCCAGATGCGTGCCTCGATGGCGGGCTGGTTGGCGTCGAAGAGCTTGAGCGTGTCGAAGTTCTGGAAGCTCCAGTTCATGAGCTTCAGGCTTTCCTCGGCGCGGGTGGCTTCGCTGTCGGTGCCCACCACGACGGTCAGGATGCGGCGGTCGCCGCGCATGGCCGTGGCCACCAGGCAGTAACCGGCGGACTCCGTGTGGCCGGTCTTCATGCCGTCCACCGAGGGGTCGGCCCATAGCAGGCGGTTGCGGTTGGACTGCGTGATGCCGTTATAGGTGAAGTCGCGCTGCTTGTAATAGTGGAAATGCTTGGGGTGGTTCACGATCAGGTGCGTCGCCAGCGTGGCCAGGTCGCGCACCGAGGTGACGTGCTGCGGATCGGGCAGGCCCGTGGCGTTCATGAAGTGCGTGCGGCTCATGCCCAGGCGCTTCGCTTCCTGGTTCATCAGCGTGGCGAAGGCCGACTCGCTGCCGGCGACGGCCTCGGCCACGGCGACGGACGCGTCATTGCCGGATTGCACGATCACGCCCTGCAGCAGCTGCTCGACCGTCACGGGCTTGCGCGGCTCGATGAACATGCGCGAGCCGCCCGTCTTCCAGGCGGCTTCCGAGACGTTGACCTGCTGCTCGAGCGAGAGACGGTTCTCGTCGACGGCGGTGAACGCCACGAAGGCGGTCATGATCTTGGTGAGCGAGGCCGGCTCGACCTGCTGGTCGGGATTGGACGCGGCCAGCACCTGCCCGCTGGTGACGTCGATGGAGATCCAGGCGCGGGCGGCGATGGCCGGCGCGGGAATGGTCGAGAGTTCGGAAACCGGCACGACGGTCGAGCCCGTGCCTGTGTCACGGCCAGTCTGCGCCACCTGCGGATTCTGGCTCTGGGCAGGCGCAAGCGCCGGCGCCATCGCCAGGAGCAGGCCGGCCAGCGCAAGGCGGGCGGCGGAGAACGGGAGTCGCGCGGCGGCAGGGAAATTCGTCATGAGCATCGCAATAAAAGGTAGGAAGTGTCGGCGCAGGCACACGGGAACGCTTTCCGCGGCGCCGAGGCTCGTCATTATAGGCAGGCTGTCCGACCCGCTCATGGCCAAAGGGTTCCGCGCAGTGCACCCGGGCGTCACGGATATGCAACCCGATGCAACAGCAACTGTGGGATTCTCCCGACACGGCCCGCCCGCCGCAGCGGGCTGCCTACGCTATGATTAGCCGCCCTTTTCCCTGGCCAGCCTTGTTAACGCACGCCCCGCGTGCCCCCGTATGACTGGAACCTACGATTTACGGATCGTCCTGATCTCCCTGCTGATTGCAGGTCTGGCCTCGTACACCGCCCTCAGCCTCACCAGCCGCATCGCCCTGCTGGCGGACCGCCGGCAACGCCTGCTCTGGCTGGCGGGTGGCGCCATCGCCCTCGGCACCGGCATCTGGTGCATGCACTTCGTGGGCATGCTGGCCTTCTCCCTTCCCATCGAAATCGGCTACGACCTGCTGATGACGGCCGCCTCGCTGCTGATCGCCATTGCAGCCTCGGGCATCGCGCTGCATGTCGCCAGCAACAGCGTGCTGGGCATGCGCCGGCTGGTCGCCAGCGGCGTCGTCATGGGCGCGGGCATCGCCACCATGCACTACCTGGGCATGGACGCCATGCGCATGTTCCCGCCCATCCGTTTCGATCCCTGGCTGTTCCTGCTGTCGGCCTTCATCGCGGTGGCGGCCTCCATCGCCGCCATGTGGATCGCGCACGCCCTGCGCACGGCGGGCACGCATGGCCTGCAGCGCAAGCGCCTGGCAGCCTCGGTCATCATGGCCCTGGCCGTCACCGGCATGCACTACACCGGCATGGCCGCCGCCAGCTTCGCGCCCGATACCGTCTGCCTGGCGGCCAACGGCCTGGACAACGCCGGTCTGGGCATGGCGGCGGCAGCCATCACGCTGACCCTGCTCACCATCACGCTGGTCCTGAGCATGCTGGACCAGCGCTACGACAGCTCCACCCGCGAACTCAAGGGCTCGTTGCTGCGCATCAGCAGCGCACTGCGCCGGCTCGAAACCGTCGATCCGCTCACCGAGCTGCCCAACCGTTCCACGCTGCTGAACCACGTCGCGCTGTGCCTGGCGCGCGCGCGGCCGCGCGGCCGTCAGTTGGCGGTCCTCTTCATGGACCTGGATGGCTTCAAGACCATCAACGACTCGCTGGGCCACTCCGTCGGCGACGGCATGCTCAAGGCCTTCGCCCAGCGCCTGCGCCAGTGCGTGCGCCCGAACGACATGGTGGCCCGCCTGGGTGGCGACGAATTCGTCATCGTGCTGGAAAACCTGGACGGCGCCGACTTCCCCGGCCAGATGGCCACCCAGATCCTGGAGGCCATGCGCCAGGACCTGCTGATCGATGGCACCGCGCTGCGCGTGACGCCTTCCATCGGCATCGCGATGTTCCCGGGCGACGCCGACACCGTCGACGGCCTGATCAAGAACGCCGACATCGCCATGTATTCGGCCAAGCAGAATGGCCGCAACACCTACCGTCACTACGAGCCCGCGATGGGCGAGCAGGCCATGCGCCTGCTGCTGCTGCAGCAAGGCCTGCAGGAAGCATTGGCCCATGACACGCTGACGCTGCACTTCCAGCCCAAGTTCGATGGCGCCACGCAGCGCCTGACAGGCGCCGAAGCCCTGATCCGCTGGAACCACCCCACGCTGGGCATCGTCCCGCCCAGCGAGTTCATTCCCATTTCAGAGCGCTCCGGCCAGATCATCGAGATCGGCTATTGGGTGGTGCGGCACGTCTGCCGCCAGTTGCGCGAATGGGGGCGCCAGGGCATGCCGGAGCTCGTCATCGCGGTGAACCTGTCGCCCAAGCAGCTGGCCCATCCCGATATCGTCGAAGGCATGCACGCCATCACGCGCGAGGCCGGCATCCCGCCCAGGCGCATCATCTTCGAGATCACCGAAAGCGTGGCCATGGACAACGCCCGCAAGACGGGCGAGGTGATCCGGGCCTTCCACCGCGCCGGCTTCGAAGTGGCCATCGATGATTTCGGCACCGGCTATTCCAGCCTGGCCTACCTGCAGCAGTTCCGCGTGCAGCAACTGAAGATCGACCGCTTCTTCATCAACGGGCTGGATACGCACGGCGAGGAAGGCGAAGCCATCGTCTCGGCCATCGTGGCGCTGGCGCACTCGTTGAAGATGCAGGTGGTGGCCGAAGGCGTGGAGACCGACAGCCAGATGCGAAAACTGCGCGACCTGTCCTGCGACCAGGTGCAGGGCTACCTGCTGGCGCGCCCCCTGCCTTCGGATGAATTCGAACGCTTCGTGCGGGTCCAGCAGCCCGACGCTCCCGGCCAGTCCTAGCCAGGCACGACCCAGGGTGCCGCGGAGCCGGCTTCGCCGGTCCGCCAGCATCGCTCCCTTGAGGAGGAAGCGCGCCAGCGCGTCGGGGGTGGACTGACTTACAGCGCCTGCAGGCGCGTCTGCACCAGTTGGCGCAGGACCAGCAGCTTGCCGTGGAAGAAATGGCCGGCGCCGGGCACCACCGTCACCGGCAGGGACTGCGGCCGCGCCCATTCCATGACCTCGGCCAGCGGCACGACGTCGTCTTCCTCGCCATGCACCAGCAGCGCATCGGCCGGCACCTGGGCAACGCCCGTGTCGAAGCGCTTGACGGCCGTCCCAGCCAGGATCAGCGCATCGGGCAGGCGCGCGCCCGCCTGCGCCTGGCTGCCCTGCACGCACGCCGCCACGGCGCTGCCGAAGGAAAATCCCGCCAGCAGCCAACGCCCTTGCGCGACATCGGGATGGCGCGAAACGAACTCGGCGACCAGGGCATTCATGTCGTCCGTCTCGCCACGCCCCTTGTCGAACTCGCCCTCCGAGGCGCCCACGCCACGGAAGTTCGGGCGCACCGCCACCAGGCCATGCTGCACGCAGGCGCGCGCGATGGTGGTCACCACCTTGTTCTCGCGCGCGCCGCCCTGCAGGGGATGCGGATGCAGCACCAGCGCCCAGCCGCGCGGGGCGTCCTCGGGCCAATCCAGCGCACAGTCGATGCGGCCGGCGGGTCCGGTGAAGGTTTCGGTGTCGGTACGTGCTGCCATGGCGGATCATCCTGCGTAGGTCATGTGCGGCCGCCACCAAAGGCGGCCGCTCCGCGTGCAACTGTAGCAAAGCCCCGCGCCGGACTGCCCACCGTGGGGGTGCGCGGCGAAAACGCGCCTAAAATCGCGGCCATGCAGACTCCCTCCCCCTCCGCCTCCTTGCTGGACGCCCCCGAGATGGCGGCCCGGATCGCCAGCCGCCTGCCCGCCTTCACGCGCGCGGAATGGCTGGACGTGACCGGCTCGACCAACGCCGACATGCTGGCACGCGTCCGGGAAGGCCAGGGCGCCTCGCAGCCCTGGCTGCGCGGCACCTATCGCCAGGACAGCGGCCGAGGCCGCGCCGGACGGGTCTGGACCAATCACGCGGGCGACGCCCTGATGTTCTCCTGCGCCTTCGATGTGCCGCTGCCGCTGGCAAAGCTGCCGGCGCTCTCGCCCATCAGCGGCATCGCGGCATGCGAAGCCCTGCGCGCGCATGCCGGCGCCGCCGCGCCGTCGCTGCGCATGAAATGGCCCAACGACCTGCAATTCGGCGACGGCAAGCTGGCAGGCATCCTGGTGGAAACCGCGCGCGCGCCTGGCGAAGCCACGCCCGTCGTGGTCATGGGCATCGGCATCAACCTGCGCGAGGCCGCCCGCCTGTCCGCCGAACTTGGCCGCGAGATCGCCGACTGGACGCAGGTGCGCGGCGGCTCGCCGGCAACGGGCGACACGCTTGCGACCCTGGTCGCGGACGTGGCGCGTGCCTGGCAGGAGGCGGTGGTGCAGTACGCCCGCCAGGGCTACGTGCCCTTCATTTCCCGCCACGCCCAGGTGGATGCGTTGGCGGGCCGCGAGGTCAATGTGATCGAGGATGGCCGCGTGCTGTTCTCGGGCCTGGCCCAAGGCACCGACGGCGATGGCCGCCTGCTGGTGGATGCCGGACAAGGACGCGTGCCCATCTCGGTCGGCGAAATCTCGGTGCGCGCGCGATGATGCTGCTCGTCGACGCCGGCAACAGCCGCATCAAGCTGGGTTGGCGCGTGGCCGGCCAGGCGCGCGCGGCCGATGTCATTACCTTGCCGCACGCAGAGCTGGAACTGTTGCCCGCCCGCATGGCCGCCTGGCCTTCCGCCCAGGCCGGCCAGCGGCGCCGCGCGCTGGGCGTGAACGTGGCCAGCGATGCCTTGGGCGGCAGGCTGCAGGCCTTGCTGGACCAAGCGGGTTACACGCTGGAATGGGTGCGGCCAGCGCCTGCAATGCTGGGGCTGCGCAATGGCTATGACACGCCCACGCAACTGGGCCCTGACCGCTGGATGGGCATGCTGGGCGTCTGGGCCGCCACGCCCGCGCCCCGTCCGCCCCTGCTGCTGGCGACGTTCGGCACGGCCACCACGCTGGACCTCACCAGCCCTGACGATGTCTTCCGCGGCGGCCTGATCCTGCCCGGCCCCTCGCTCATGCGCGCGTCGCTGACCCAGGGCACGGCCAACCTGCCGCTGGCCGATGGCACGCTGCGCGACTTCCCCACCCACACCCATGACGCCATCAGCACCGGCGTGGCGGCTGCCCAGGCAGGCGCCCTCCTGCGACAATGGCTGCAGGCTTGGGAAACCTTCGGCCAGGCGCCTGTGCTGCACGTGAGCGGCGGCGGCTGGCCCGAAGTCGAAGCCCAGACGCAGGCCCTGCTGGACCAGGTGTCCCGCCATCGCGGCCTGTCTGCCGTGACGCCGCGCTGGGTCCCGAACCCTGTCCTGGACGGGCTGGCCGCGCTGGCAGCGGCCGCCGAAGAAGGCAGCGGCGCATGACCCGGCCATTGCCACGCCAATCATTCGCCGTGCGCGCATGCGCCGGCCTGCACGAGACCTGAATCCATGCGTGGGCTCTTCATTCTTATATTGTTGGTGAACCTGGCGTTCTTCGCGCTGGGCCGCGGCTGGCTGGGCGTACCGCCTGCCGAAACGGGCCGCACGCCGGGCCAGGTGGCCCGGCAGATGCAGCCGGACGCCATCATCGTGCTGCCTCCCAGCGCACGCTGACCCATCTCAGTCCAGCGGCAGGGCGTCCATGATGCGGGCCGTCGCGCCCACGTGGCTGACCTGCCAGGCGCGCGCGGCCTCGGCCATGGCGGCACGCCGCGGCCCGTCGTTCAGCAGGGCGCTGACAAAGTCGATCGCCGCATCGGCATCCAGCACCTGCAGGGCGGCTCCCGCCGCCACGGCATCGTCGACGGCCTGCGCGAAATTCTTGGTGTGCGGCCCCACGACCACCGGCACGCCCGCGGCGCAGGCCTCGATGAGGTTGTGCCCGCCCAGCGGCGCAAAGCTGCCCGCCACGATGGCCACATCCGCGCCCGCGTAATAGAAAGGCATCTCGCCCAGGCTGTCGCCCAGCAACACCGCCTTGTCGGCCAGCGCAGCCACGTCCACACCGTCGCTGCGACGTGCGAAGGGAACACCTTCCGCCCGCAACAGACCTGCAACCTCGTCAAACCGCTGGGGGTGGCGAGGGATCAGCACGACCAGCGGTGCCTGGCCATCCACCTTCGGCAAGGGATGCGACCGCAACGCGGCAAGCAGCATGGCCTCCTCGCCTTCACGTGTACTGGCAACCGCCAGCACCGGGCGTCCCAGCGCCTGGCGCCAGGCCTTGCCCGACGCGACCTGGTCCGCGGGCAGCGTGAGATCGAATTTGAGATTCCCCACGACCTTGATATCCCGGGCACCCGCCAAGGCAAGGCGCCCGCCATCTTCGGCCGTCTGGGCAAGCACGGCATCCAGGCCGGCCAGCGCCTCTCGCAACGCCGTTCCCAACCAACGCGCCTGCGCCAACGATGACTCGGAAAAGCGCGCACTTGCCAACGCCATGAGCACGCCCTGCTTGCGGGCCTGTGCCAGCAGGTTCGGCCACACTTCCCGCTCGATCAGCACCCCGCAGCGCGGCCTGGCCCGCGCCAGGAAGCGCCGGGTGGCGCCGGGGAAATCGTAGGGCAGCCAGGCTTGGCGCAACTGGCCTTGCGCAATCGCATCAGGGAACAGGCGTGCCCCCTCGGCGCGGCCAGTCGCCGTCATGTGGGTCAGCAATACAGGCAGGCCGCGCGCCAGCAGCGCGCGCAGCAAGGGTTCGGCGGCCCGCGTCTCGCCGAGACTGACCGCATGCACCCAGACCGGCTGGCTATCGGGGGCAGATGGCTTGACCCAGCCGAAGCGCTCGACGCCCAGGATGCGCCACTGGCCGCCAGCCTTGCGGGCACGGCGCCACATCCATAGCCAAAGCACCGGCGCCAGCAGACGCAGGGCCCAGGTATAGAGGCTGCGTCCTGGCATGTCAGGCGTCCGGCGCTTCGCCCAGCGCCTGTTCAACGGCGCGTTGCACCGCGTCCCGCGAAGGCGGCGCCCCCCGGTCGCCCAGGCTGGCGGTGTAGGCGCTCCCCACCAGCGGCGTGCGGACAGGCGTGGAAGCCTTGTAGATGCCCACGGTGGGACGGCCCAGGCCGGCCGACAGGTGGGTCAGCCCGCTATCGAGCCCCACCATGAGACGCGCGCCCGCCAGTTCGCGGGCGATGTCGGTGAGGCCCATGCGGGGCAGCACCACGGCATTCTCACGCGCCATGATCAAGGACTGCGCCCTCGCGGTTTCGGCGGCATTACCCGCCAGCAGGCGCAGGCCCAGGCCCGCTTCCTGCAGCTGGTCGAACACCGCCTGCCAGTCCTCCACCGGCCAGAGCTTGTCGTCGCGGCTGGCCGACGGCATGATGATCGCGTAAGGCGATCCGGTGGCCTGTGTCTCGGCGGGCGCCTGGCCCGGCACGCGGGCAAAGGCCTGCAGGCCGAAATCTGGTGCGCCCTGGGGCGTGTAACCGAACACCGACGCCGCCAGCTTGCGCTGGCGGATGACCGCAGGCTGCCAGAATTCCACGCGATGCCGCACGTCGTAGAACAGCGACGCCAGCGGTTCGCGCGCCGAGCGCCAATCCAGGCCGTGCTTCACGCCGCGTGCCTGGCGCACCAGCCAGGCGGACTTCATGAGCGCCTGCATATCCAACACGATGTCATAGCGCGTGTCGCGCAAACGCTGGCGCAGCGCAGTGCGTTCGGCGCGCACCGGCCCCGACCACCAGGCCTTGCGCCAGCGGCGGTGCGCCACGCGAATGACCTCGCTGACGGCGGGATGCCAGCCGGGAATCTCGGCAAAGGCCTCTTCAGCCAGCCAGTCGATCTGGGCCCCGGGCACATGCGCGGCGATATCGGAGATCGCGGGCAGCATGTGCACCAGGTCGCCGAGCGAGGAGGTGCGTACGATTAGGATGCGGGTGGGCATGGGGAAAAAGCAGGCGACGGCGAAGGCAAAAGGACAAGACACAACGGAGCGGCGTACGTCGCGAGATCTGGCAATGTACAACAAGGCACTTTGGAACGGTTGGTGTGGCGCCCCCTGGCCAGCCTCTCCGGGCGAAACCCGTTACGATCTTGCCTTTAGCCAAGCATGCTGCACTGAGGCGCTACAGCTGTGTGTGGTTTCAGTTTTGTCAACCCACGTCCATCAAAGTCTTACGATGCGCAGACACCCGGACCTGCTGTTAGCAGACTTCCTGAACTTAGTGACCTTTCTCATGCTGGCATGGTTGCTATGGCTGTGTCAGTTTGGATTGGATTTTAGTGACGAAGGCTTCTATTTGGTTTGGGCTGCCAACCCATTTCTTTATGAAGTCTCCACCACACAGTTCGGGTTCGTTTATCACCCTCTTTATCTTCTGTTGAATGGAGATATCGCAGGGTTCCGCCAGGCCAATCTTCTCCTAACCTTCAGCCTGGCCTGGTTCGCGAGCTACCAACTCCTGCACCGCCCAGATTTCGAACAATCATTCAGCCTTTACCCTCGCGCATCGATATCAGCTGCGCTCGCGCTTTCTGCCTTTTTGATGTTGCGCCTGTGGCTCCCCACGCCGAACTACAACGGCCTTGCCCTTCAGGCGCTGTGTCTGGCAAGCGCTGGCCTGCTCATGGCTTCTCCTCGAAAAGAAGCTCGCAGCCTGGCGGGCTGGATGTTGCTCGGATTGGCGGGAAGCTTGCTGTTCCTGGCGAAACCCACATCCGCCATCGCACTGACCTGCCTGACTGGACTCTACCTGTTCTTGGCCCGAAAATTTTCCCTAGTCCTGATCTGCCTGTCTGCAGCAATCGCATTGCTCTGTTTCATCATTAGCGCACTGCTGATAGACGGCTCAATCGGTGGTTTCATCCAACGCCTCATTGACGGCGTCGTTGCCTACACGGTGCTGGACGCCGAGCCGCTATCCCTATTCCGCCTTGAGCCCCTGGCTCTGCCCCATATCGTCTCCCTGGCTCTATTCGCTTTGACTGTGGCAGTATTCATGCTGATCGCCGTGAATGGGACAGGAGGCCGGGCCGGTCGCGTGGTCGGGAGCCTATTCCTGCTCGCCCTCGGCGCAACGACACTTGCCATCCTCGCCGGCACGCGCAAAACACCCATCATCGTGGGGCCATTTCAGGAATTGCTGCTGGCGGCGCTGCCATTCGGCATGCTCGCAGCCACCCTTGCATTGCACAGGACATGGCGCGCACCACTACAACTAGAGCGCTGGGCGCTCATCCTGTTCCTCCTTGGCCTGCCATATGCATTCGTCTTCGGCTCGAACAACAACTACTGGAGCACGGCAACACACGCCATCATTTTTTGGATCATGGCTGGCGCCGTGCTCCTGCAAAGCACTGCGCACTGGAAGGCCCTTCTTGCTGCGGGATTCTGCGCGCAACTCCTGGTCGCTGTGCAACTCAACAATGCTGCCTTAGAGCCTTACCGCCAACCCTACGCACTTTCGGACCAGTCTTTCGAGATCACCCTTCCTGGCACAGGCGCTCATCTCCGGATCGCCCATACGTTCGGTGAATATCTTGGCGACGTCATGGGATTGGTCCATGACACTGGCATGCCGCCAGGCACCCCCGTCATCGACTTCACGGGGCACTCCCCCACGGTCCTACACGTCATGGGAGCCAGGAGCATCGGTCAAGCATGGATGGTGGGCGGCTACCCCGGCTCCAACACCTTGGCTAAGATGATGCTGTCGCGTGTTCCCTGCCAGGACTTGGCAAAAGCCTGGCTACTTACCGAACCCGACGGCCCCAAGCGCCTAGATCTCGAAGCCATCTTGCCCGATTTTGGCGCCGATCCCCTTGCGGATTACACCATCGTTGGCAGCTTGCCGACCCCTCCAGGCAAGAGCGGATACCCAGAAACATTCACTCAGGAACTGCGCAGACCCGTCAGATCGGTAATGGCGGCTGATCAGGCCTGCATCGCGGCAAGAAAGCGGGAGTAGAAACCGCATTCCCCGCACCGCGCGGATATCTTGAACGCCCCCTAGCCTGCATGCAGCCGGATCGACTGGCTTAATGCCTCGACGACACGGTCCTGCTGCGCCTCAGCAAGACCGACCCATAAGGGCAGGCGAATCAGTCTGTCAGCCTGCCGGGTCGTGACATCAAGTCCGCCGTGGGCTCTACCATAACGCAATCCTCCCGGCGAGGAATGCAGAGGCACGTAATGAAACACGGGCCAGATATCGTGATGTCGCAAATCCTCCAGCACCTTCTGTCTGCTCACGCCTTCCGCCAGGATGACGTAATACATGTGAGCATTGTGCGTGCAGGCTTCCGGGATGAACGGCCGGCGCAAGAGCCCAGCCGCCTCCAGGGGCGCCAACAGTTTGTCATAGCGGCACCAACTGGCGAGCCTGTCTTGCGTAATGCGGTCTGCCTCTTCAAGTTGCGCCCACAGGAAAGCAGCAGTGATCTCCCCAGGCAGAAACGAGGAGCCAACCTCCTGCCAAGTGTACTTATCAACCTCTCCACGAAAGAAGCGGCTCCTGTCCGTCCCCTTCTCACGGATGACTTCCGCCCGGAAGGCCAGTGCCTCGTCATTGACAAGAAGCGCTCCTCCTTCCCCGCAAATAACGTTCTTGGTCTCGTGAAAACTATATGCACCCAGTGTGCCGATGCTACCCAAGGCCCTGCCCCTGTAAGAGGCCATGACACCCTGAGCGGCATCCTCGACGACGCTCAGCCCATAATGAGCCGCAATACCCATGATGGTGTCCATCTCGCACGCCACGCCAGCATAATGGACCGGGACGATGGCCCGGGTGCGAGGCGTGACAGCCGCTTCAATCAAGCGCTCATCCAGGTTCAGCGTATCCTCCCGGATGTCGACAAATACCGGCACACCCCCGCGCAATACGAAAGCATTGGCTGTCGACACAAAGGTATAGGATGGCATGATGATCTCGTCACCTGGGCTGATATCCAGCAATAACGCTGCCATCTCCAGTGCTGCGGTACAAGAATGCGTCAACAATGCCTTGCGGGTTCCGCTCTTGCTTTCGAGCCAGGCGTGGCAACGCTTGGTGAAAGGACCGTCTCCCGCAAGCTTATTGACCAGCTTGGCCTCCGAAATATAGAGGTGCTCCTTGCCAGTCATATAAGGGCGATTGAATTCTATTTTTTCCATCAAATGCGTCTCGTAGTTTCAGCAACATTCGGATAAGGTTTCATGTGACTTCTCGTCAACGGGAGCCCTCAATCCAGGATGGCAAGCCCGACTCCTGTCCTTCCATAACCATTTCCGTTGTAGAGCATGTACCGCCGCCCTTTGTGGTCGAAGACAAAGGGATACTCGATCATCTCCGAATCCCAGCCGGACTGAGACACATCCAAACCTACGAGATGGTCAAGGCGGATCCAGTTTTTCCCGTCATCCGATTCTGCATATCCGATGCGATACGACTCGCCTCGAAATGAATACCACATTTTCCAGCGGTCGCCGTCTCTCAACACTGAGGGCCGGGATATTGCATATTCCGAATCATTCGCATAATCGATGGCCACATGCCCGTCTCTCTGCCATTGCAGGCCATCCGCCGACTCCGCGTACTTGATGTGGTAGTGGTGTTCCGGCTGGCCATCCCGTAGCGTCCATCCGGTACACGACAAATACCACATGCGCCACTTATCCTCACCAGGCAGGACACAGCAACTCGCGACAAAATGAGGTTCACGAGCGGAACGATCCAATATCGGCCCATCGGCATATCGCGAAAATTCCTGGCCATCCCGACTTATTGCCAACCCGATCGAGTTCCGGAACGGAACCGTCACACCCAGATTCCAGCCGATGTAATAAAGGAATTTCTGCCCAGCATGCTCCGCCAGCCACGTCGACATCGCGCCACTATCATCGAACCCCCCCAGCCTGCCGGGTTCGAGCACGGGCTTTGGCGCCAACTCGACCATGCGTTGCGGATCAGCGAGATCCAACAAGAAGGATCCAGTGAAACTACGGTTGTCCGCATCGCGAGAACTGAAAAAGACCTTGAATGTATCCCCGCCCACGGAGTAAGCACTGGGAACAGCAGCGTGGCTATTCATCCACCCGTGCTGGCCGGTGGGACAAAAAATCAGCCCCAGCTTCCTCCATTGCTGCTTCATATACCTCTCAACCTCGTACTCGGCACCCTTGACCGCTCTGTTGCCTGCTGCATGTACACCCCTTCCGGTTCCGTGTCCGCGAGCAACAGGGCACCCGCGCCGATCACGCAGCGGTCCCCCACTTTTATATGATCCCGCAAGGTGGCGTTCACACCTAGAAAACACTGCTCTCCGATTTCCACGCCTCCGGAAACCACGACTTGGGATGCGATGAAGGCATGATCCTTGATGGTCGAATGGTGCCCGATGTGATTGCCGCTCCACAAAGTCACGTTGTCGCCAATGACCGCGAAAGGCTGAATCGTATTGCCCTCCAGGATGAAGCAATTTTCTCCGACCCGGCCTTCGTTCAAAATGGTGGCCTTGGAACTAATGAAACTTACCAGCCTGTATCCCAACTGCTTCGCCGCAAGGAATTTTTCCTTCCGTACCGCGTTGAGCTTTGCGTAGCTCAACGCCACGAAGAACCCATAGTCATTTGGCGGATATTTCTCCGCCACATTCTCGAAGGGAACGACAGGAAGCCCACAGAACGTGGATGACTCGATGTACTCAGCATCCACGGTGAACGCCACCACTTCGCACTCCGAATCAGTGTCGAAATAGAAATGTGCCAGCTGGGCAATATCACCACATCCGAAGATCACGATTTTCCTATTCATGCCACCTTCCTCACCAAAACGGTAAACTCGTAAAGCCCATAGTCGTGAAGCAGGGCGATCTGCCGAGAATAGCGGCGCTTGCAGAAGTCAAATATAAACAGCGGATCCGCGTAATACAGATAGTCCCGCTTCCTGTCCTCATCGGAATAGCAAGTCAGGCAATTGAAAGAGAATCCCCGGCGACTAGTACGGTCAAGCGTATCCAGTGTATCCAGCAGGTAGCCACGCCACTCAACTTCCGAGCGGTGCTGGCGGACGTTGAACACCCCGCTCGCAACGCCGTAATCCGCGATCTCCGGAGGAGTATCCGCGACCACGAAACCGGGAGTCTTGCCTTGGCGATGCCGCAGCCGTGCCGCCTGAATCATTTCACTGGAGACATCGACCCCGACATAACTGGCATGAGGATATTGGACCTGGAGATAATCCCAAAGCGCGCCATAGCCACACCCGAGATCATTCAGCGAGAACTCCGGCAAATCCGGATCGATTACTTTGCAAAGCTGAGCAAACCTGACAAACTGGCTTTCCTCGCCATTCCAATCGACACCACGCGCGCTTGCCCCATGCTCGGCGAGTTTTCGGTCATAATAATTCGCCACCTCGCCCAAAAGCTCAACCCTGCGTTCTTTCATAAACCTTCCTGACTATCGAATAAGGCCTTCTCTTTACCTCGGAAAAGATCTTCGACAGATATATCCCGACCACGCCAACAAAAGAGATGATCATGCCGCCCAGCAACCATATGGAAGCCATTACGGAGGTCCAGCCGCTCATCGGCCTCTCCAGCAGAATCCAACTCAACACCAGATAGGACATATAAACGAATGCAAAGACGGATATCGAGACACCCACATAGAAAATGCTCACCAGCGGCACGTTGCTGAAAGAGGTCACGGAGTTAACCAGCAATGACATTTTGCTCCGGAACGTATACGTGGTTTCGCTTGTGCTGTGCTTCTTGACGATACAAGGGGATTGGGCAAAACCTGTAATGTGCCAGAGTCCCGCCATGAAAACTTCGCGCTCCTCATGTCGGAGCAGGGCATCTACGTATCGTCTCGTCATCAACCGAGCCGTCACCACGTTTTCCGGCAATGCCAAGCCGGTGAACGCCTTGAAAAGCCGATAAAACCACTGCCCGCTCCAGCGCTCGAACCAGCCCCCTTTCCTCGAATCCTGGGCACCGTATACGACATCGCAAACCTCCCGCTCCATCTGAGCGCTGAAACGGGCCAACCATTCAGGTTCCTCTTCCAGATCGCTGTCGATGAGGAATATCATCTGCCCCCTGCTGTACGCCAATCCGGTCATCATGGCCTTGTGATGGCCAAAATTCCGGGACAGATCCACCACGACCACATGGGGATCATGCTCCAGCAATTCGACCACCTGATCGAGACTGTTATCCGGGGATCCATCGTTCACGAATACTATTTCATAATCGCCATCCGAGAATTCCCGAGCCGCTGTGGTGGCTTGAGCGTGGAACTGTTCGATATATGGCGCAGACCGATACAAAGTCGTGACGACCGAAAGCTTCATAGGACATATCTCATATAGCGGGAAGCATTTTTCCCGCAATTGAAGAGCAGATCGAGGATGGTGACTCCATGAGCAAAGTCACCCCACAACTGAGGGTAGTCAGGGTAACCAGAATAATCAAACCAGGTAAGTGCAATCCCTTTTTCCTGAAAAAGACACTCATCCAGGTAACCCTTTGCCGCCGGGCCAGAAACATACTCACTGGCGCCAGCCTGCTCGCACAGGCCAATGAGACGCTCGGTTTTTCCGTCCACCAGCGTGTAATCCCATGAATTACTTATTTTCGTATTTATACCCAGGTAGACGCATATTGCGTCGAGAAACCGGCGATTCACATCTGAAAGCAAGGGCGGAACTTCCATATACAGCGGCTCAAGCCAATCTGAAACTTCAAGGAAAAATGGCGCGCGGCGATAATTCTGCACCAGTGCCTGCCAATGCTCAGATGCCCACTCGTCGCCCTGGGTCTCGGTTTCTTTTATTTTCTGGTGATACTTTCCCTTCACCATGACAGGCACGGTGAGCCATTGGACCCCTTGCGGCGTCTTGATCTGGTTGCGGTTCCTCCAATCACGCCGCGTATATTGCATATCGTCGTAGATGATGAACTCATCCACACTCGCGATCATGTCGAAATACCCTTTCCATGGTATGTAGTTCGACTGAAGGATGGCAACTTTCTTCAACCTGACGTTTCCTATGCCAAAAGCCTGGGTCAAACGTTCCCCGCTCGATGGGGCGAATCGCCCCTTTCATTTTTCATTCCACGCGATAGCTCACGTCCGGCGCAAGCCCCAGATAGCCTTGAACACCAGGCCTGCAAAATAGGCCCCGGCCCCAATGGCCAGCAGTATCACGGAGAAAAGTCGCATCGCCAGCGCGGCGGCGTGCGCGGACACGAGATCAACGCCCCAGCCTGCAAGGATACCCGCCACGCTAACCTCCGCTATGCCAACCGAGCCAGGAATCATGCTTGCGATCCCGATCAGGGCAACCCATGCGAGGAGCACGAACGCTTGCCAAGCACTGAGGTCGACGCCAATGCTGGCAAGACTGCAATACCAACCCAGCGCCAAAGCCCCCCAAATACAGACAGTGAGCAGCAGGAATCTCGTCATTTGCCAGCCTGTCCCTGCCCCGGCCAACATGGCCAAGGCTGCTTTTCGCCATTGCGGAGAGAGCGATTTCCACAATACATGGGCAAGCCCAACGCCGCCCGCCAGGAGGGCTGGCACCCACCACGCGACATGGGGCAACTGCCAGGGGAAAAGGCTGAGACCAGCAATACCTATGAGCAGAGCGACCGCCAAATCCATCACTTTTTCGACGGCAAAAGTTCCGTAACCTCGTCGCCTGTCCAGCATTCCGTTACGCGTGAGCCATTCCACTTTCAGCAACTCCCCGCTTTGGAGAGGCGTAACCACGGAAAACCCCAGGGACACCGTCGTGACATGTAGCACGCGCATATACGGTACACGCAAGCCATGTCCCCTGAGCATGAGCGACCACCGTAATGCCCGCAATGCACAGAACAGGATCGTCGCCAGTGCACCTCCCCCCAGCAGCAACAGCCGGTCTGCCCGCTTCAGCAGGGAGATCGCTTCACGCCACTCGAAGTTGAAAGCCAGGTAATACAAGCTTGCGGCGAGGAGCAGTACCGCGACCGCCCTGCAAGAGCAATATATCAACCCCTTATGAACAGTCATGGGAGCACTCTCCATGGCCTGACAGGATTACCCGCCATCGTGACCTCGCGTCGACCCGCCGGTCAGTCCCCATCCTATCCCTTGAAAGCAGAAATTCCTTTGGATGATCCCGGCGCTTCCACCACGACATGTGCAACCCCGACCATCCCGCCAAGGCGAGCAGAATAGCCCATATCCCTTCCGGTCGCCTGGCCCAAAGGCATGCGGGGTGCTTCGATGGTCCCAGGGTTCTTCCCCTGTTCAAGCCCTTGCGACAGGTCCAGAATGGAATCACAAGAATCACAAGCACAAGGCTGGAGACTGTCATGCGCATCGCCGACGCCCAATGGATACCCGCCGCCCAGCACCAGGTCTGGGACGCCTTGAACGATCCGGCCATCCTGCAGCGCTGCATTCCGGGCTGCGTGCTGGTCGAGAAGCTCGCCGACACCGAATTCGCCCTGACCGTGCAGACGCAGGTGGGCGGCATGGAGGCGGCGTATCAAGGCGAATTGCTGCTGGCCGATGTCGACGCCCCCAACAGCTGCACGCTTGCCTTCGAAGGCAAGGGCCGCGCAGCCGGCCTGGTCATCGGCACCGCGCAGATCAACCTGAGCACCAAGGACCGCGGCACGCGGCTGGCCTATACGGTGGCGTCCCAGGTGGGCGGCAAGGTGGCGGCCCTGGGCGACGTCGCCGTGCGGCGCGCGGCCGAGCGCATCATCGAGAAATTCTTCACCGCCTTCATCGACTACGCCAGCGGCCTGCCGCGCACCGACCCGCCGCCCGCGCCGGAGGAGCCGCAACACGGCCTGTGCGCTTCGCGCTGGTCCTGGCTGGCGGTCGTCGCGGTCGTCGCGGTGCTGGCGCTTTATCACTTCTTCGTGAAGAAATGATCGGGCTGGCCAACGCCACGTCATAGCAAACTGACACCATTGCGCCGGAGTGGCGGTGATATCCTTGGGTGCATGAACGCGCCCAGCCCGGAAACAGAAGCGCCGCAGACGCCTCCCCCCTGTCCCAAGACCGAAAGATCCCGCCGCGAACTCTTCCTCGCCATGGCGGGCGTGGCCGCCACCGTCGTGCTGGTGGCCTTCGACTCCACCATCGTCAGCACCTCCCTGCCCCGCGTGGCCCAGGCCCTGGACGGCATGGCGCTGTATGCCTGGGCAGGCACGGGCTACCTGCTCGCCACCGCGGCCTCCATCATGATCTTCGGCCGGCTGGGCGATCTCTTCGGCCGCAAGCCGCTGATGCTGCTGTCGGTGTCCATCGTGGCCCTGGGGTCGCTGCTATGCGGGCTGGCCCAGAACATGCCGCAACTCATCGCCTTTCGCACCGTGCAGGGCATCGGGGCGGGCATGATGATCGCCACGGCCTTCGCCGCGCCGGCGGATCTCTTTCCCGACGCCCGCGAGCGGGTCAGGTGGATGGCCATGATCTCGGCCACCTTCGCCGTGTCCAGCGGCATCGGACCAGTGCTGGGCGGCGCCGTCACGCAGGCGCTGGGCTGGCGTGCGGCCTTCTTCATCGCGCCGGTGGCCGCGGCCGTCGCCCTCCTGCTGCTGGTGCGCCACTTCCCCAACATGAAACCGCAACACGCCAGCCGCCCAAGCATCGACTGGCTGGGCGCCGCCTTGCTGGTGGTGGGCGTGGCCGCGCCGCTGGCCGCGCTGGAACTGGCCTTCGCGCCGGGCGACCGGGCGCATCCCTGGTGGGGCCTGGCGCTGGCCGCCACGGGCGTGCTGGCGTGGTGGGTGCTGGTGCCGCTGGAGCGCCGCGTGGACGCCCCCATCTTTCCGCTGCGCATCCTGGCCAGCCGCGAATCGCAGTTGCTGAACGTTGCCGCGGTGGCCACCGGCGCCATCATGTTCATCCTGATCTTCTACGGTCCGCTGCTGCTGCAGCATGAGCTGGGCTACACGCCCAGCCACGCGGGCCTGCTCATGACGCCGCTGGTGGTGGGCATTCCCATCGGCAGCCTCGTCAACGGCCGGCTGTTCCCCAGGCAGGGCGAACCGCAACGCCTGATGGTGTTCGGCTCCGCCTTGCTCGCCACCGGCTCGGGCCTGATGCTGACGGTGGGCGCGGGCAGCGCCGACCTGTGGATCCTGCTGGTGTTCCTGATCAATGGCGTGGGCCTGGGCTTCATGCTGCCCAACCTGACGCTGTTCATGCAGATGCTGGCCGCGCGCGCCGACGTCGGCGCCGCATCGGCCCTGGTGCAGATGACACGCGCGGTGGGCAGCGCCACCGGCACGGCCGCGGTGGGCATCGCCATCACGCACGCCTCGGTGCTGACGGGCGTGCGCATCGGCCTGGTGCTGTGCCTGGCGCTGGGGTTGCTGTGCGCCGTGGTGACGCACAACATCCAGATGAAGAACGCGATGTCGGCGGTGCGCCGCTAGGCGCCGCCGCGGCAGGCCTTCAAACGCGCTGGAAGATTCCCGCGGCGCCCATGCCGGTGCCCACGCACATGGTGACCATGGCGTAGTCCAGCTTGCGGCGGTGCAAGGCGTGGATGGCGGTGGCCGAACGCATGGCGCCGGTGGCGCCCAGCGGATGGCCCAGCGCAATGGCCCCACCCAAGGGATTCACCACGGCCGGGTCCAGCCCCAGGTCACGGATGACGGCCAGGGATTGCGCAGCAAAAGCCTCGTTCAGCTCGATCCAGCCCATCTTGTCCAGGCTCAGCCCCGCGTGCTTCAAGGCCAGCGGAATGGCTTCCTTCGGCCCGATCCCCATGATGGCAGGCGGCACGCCGCGCACGGCGAAGCTGACGAAACGCGCCAGGGGCGTGAGCTTGTGGGTCTTCAGCGCACGCTCGGACACCACCAGCAAGGCGCCGGCGCCATCCGAGGTCTGCGAGCTGTTGCCGGCCGTGACGCTGCCGCGTGCGGCGAACACCGGACGCAGCTTGGCCAGGGCCTCGAGGCTGGTGTCGGCACGCGGGCCCTCGTCGGCCTTGAAGGGTTCCTGGCGCACGTGCACCTCGCCGGTCACGGCGTCGGGCTGGCGCCGCGTCAGCGCCAGCGGGAAGATCTCGTCATCGAACTCGCCCGCCGTCTGCGCAGCCAGCGCACGTTGGTGCGAGGCCAGGGCGAAGGCATCCTGCTCTTCGCGCGACACCTTCCATTGCTGGGCCACTTTCTCGGCGGTCAGGCCCATGCCGAACGCGATGCCCAGGTTCTCGTCGCGCGCGAAGATGTCCGGGCTGAACGAGGGGTTCGCGCCCATGGGCGGGTTCTGGCTCATGGACTCGGTGCCGGCCGCGATCAGCACGTCGGCCTCGCCCACGCGGATGCGGTCGGCAGCCATGGCCACGGCGGTCAGGCCCGAGGCGCAGAAACGGTTGACGGTCACGCCGCCCGTGGTCACGGGCAGGCCGGCCAGCAGCGCGCCGATGCGCGCCACGTTCAGGCCTTGCGAACCTTCCGGCATGGCGCAGCCGGCAATCACGTCCTCGACGGCGGCCGGATCCAGGTTGGGTACACGCGCCATCAGCGCGCGCAAGGTCATGCCCAGCAGGTCGTCCGGACGGACGTGGCGCAAGGCGCCGCGCGGCGCTCGGCCAATCGGCGAACGAACGGCGGCAACGATGTAGGCGTCCTGTAGCGTGCGGGGCATGGCGTCTCCAATCTTCAGGCCACGCACGGCGAACCGCGCGTGGCGGTATCGGGATATCAGTTGCGCAGCGGCTTGCCGGTGGTCATCAGCGACGCGATGCGCGCCTGCGTGGCCTCGACGGCGGGCAGCGCCAGGAAGGCCTTGCGCTCCAGCGCCAGGATCCAGGCCTCGTCGACCAGAGTGCCCGGGTCGACGTCGCCCCCGCACAGGATCTCTGCCACATGACGGCCCAGCAGGAAGTCGTGGTCCGAGATGTAGCCGCCTTCACGCATGTTCACCAGTTGTGCCGTCAGCGTGGCGATGCCGTCACGGCCCGCCACGGGGAACGGCGCGGGCACCGGCGCGCGCCAGCCCGCTTCGGCCAGCATGTGCGCCTGGCGCACGGCCACGTACAGCAATTCGTGTTCGTTCATGACGATCGGATCGTCGTCGCGCAGATAGCCCAGCGTGACGGCTTCGCGTGCCGAGCCAGCCACCTTGGCGCCGGCAATGGCTTCGGCGAACTTCTGCAGGAACAGCAGCAGGGGCGCGCCGGGCGCGCACAGCGCCTGCTGCTCGGCCGCGCGCCGCGCGCTGTAGGCCATGCCGCCCGCGCCGGGCACCAGGCCGGCGCCCACTTCGACCAGGCCAATGTAGGTTTCCAGGTGCGCGACGCGGCTGGCGCAATGGATGGCCAGCTCGCAGCCACCGCCCAGCGCCAGTCCGGCCAGCGCGGCCACGGTGGGCACGCGCGCATGGCGCAGCCGCTGCGTCAGCTCCTGCAGGCGGCGCTCCTCGGGTTCGATGGCATCGGGACCGCCTTCCTTGTAGGCCGCCACCATCGACTTCAGGTCGGCGCCCGCCGAGAAAGGATGGCTGTCCTGCCAGATCACCAGCCCGCGGAAATTGGACTCCGCCAGGTCCAGCGCCTGCAGCAGCGAGCGCGTGACCTCCGGACTGATGGTGTGCATCTTGGTCTTGAACGACACGACCAGGACGTCCGTGGGATGCGGCGCGGGCAGCGTCCACAGCCGGATGGCGTCGTTCTCGAGCACCACGCGCCCGCCGGCGGCCGACACCATGGTGGAGGAGCGGTTCAGTTCGCCGGCCAGGCGCACCGGCACGATCTGGCGGGTGTAGACCGGCAGCGTCGAGCGCGGCTCGAAACGGCCCAGGCGCGGATTCCACGAGCCCTTGGGCGTGTGCACGCCGCCGGTCTCGGGCACCGGGCCCTTGGTGACCCATTCGGGCAGGGGCTGCGAGGACAGCGCCTCGCCCGCCGCGATATCGTCGGCGATCCAGCCCGCCACCTGGCGCCAGCCGGCAGCCTGCCAGATCTCGAAGGGGCCTTGCTCGTGGCCGAAGCCCCAGCGCATGGCCAGGTCCACGTCGCGCGCGCTGTTGGCGATCTGCGCGAGGTGCACGGCGGCATAGTGGAAGGTGTCGCGCAAGAGCGCCCAGACATAGCGGGCCTGCGGCTTGTCTGACTCGCGCAGGGCCTTCAGGCGCGCGCCCGGGTCGCGTTGCGCCAGGATCTCGGCCACTTCAGGGTCGATCTGGCCGTCGGCCGGCACATACTTGCCCGCGCCATTGTCCCAGCGCAGGATGGCCTTGCCTTCCTTGCGGTAGAAGCCCGCGCCCGCCTTCTGGCCCAACGCTTCCTTTTCCAGCAGCTTCTTCAGCGCGGCGGGCATGGCGAAGGACGACTTGAAGGGATCGTCGGGCAGGCCCGTCTGCAGGGTCTCGATGACGTGCGCCAGCGTGTCCAGGCCCACCACGTCGGCCGTGCGATAGGTGCCGGACTTGGCGCGGCCCAGCCGCTTGCCGGTCAGCTCGTCCACCACTTCGTAGCTCAGGCCATGCTTGCGCGCCTCGATGTCGGCGGCCAGGATGCCGAAGACGCCGATGCGGTTGCCCACGAAATTGGGCGTGTCACGCGCGCGCACCACCCCCTTGCCCAGGGCCGAGACCAGGAAGGTTTCCAACTGGTCGAGCAGGCCGGACTCGGTTTCGGCGGTGGGGATGAGCTCCACCAGGTGCATGTAGCGCGGCGGATTGAAGAAATGCACGCCGCAGAAACGCGGCCGCAGGCCAGCCGGCAGCACCTTGGACAGCTCGGTGATGGACAGGCCGGACGTGTTGGATGCCAGGATGACGTGCGAGCCCAGGGCCGGCACGATCTTTTCATAGAGATCGCGCTTCCAGTCCAGGCGCTCGGCGATGGCCTCGATGACGAGGTCGCAGTCGGCCAGCAGGTCCAGGTGTTCGTCGTAATTGGCCGGCGTGATGCGCACGGCCAGGTCGGGCGCGGCCAACGGCGCGGGCTTGAGCTTCTGCAGCCGGGCGATGGCCTGCCGGGCAATGCCGCTCTTGTCGCCGTCCTTGGCCGGCAGGTCGTAAAGCAGCACCGGCACCCCCGCGTTCACGCAGTGCGCCGCGATCTGCGCCCCCATGACACCCGCCCCCAGCACCGCCACCTTGCGCACGGAAACCGACATGACGGGCTGATCGCTCGACGACGGGTGGGTGGACATGCGGGGTCTCCTTCTAGGCGGGCTGAACTGGGATACGGGCGGCCCAGAGGGGTCGCCGGACCGCCAGTGTAGTGCCCCCCAACCAGGCAGCACGCCCACAAGCCGTGTCCATGCATTACCGGACGTTAGTACTCTGTCCCCTTGCCCGTCAACGCGACGCCAATGCGCAGCATGACGTGCGACGCGGCGTCCACCAGCCTGTGCAGCCACCCCCGTTTGCCGTAGGCGCGCAGTTCAACCCGCTGACCACCGGAAGCCATGGTTTTCTCCAGCGAATCGAGCAAGTTGCGTGCAAATGCCGGATCGTCGACCAATATGTTGGCCTCGCGAGCAAGCAGCAGGCTGAAGGGATCCAGGTTGGACGACCCTACCGTGGCCCAGTCGTCGATCACCGCGACCTTGGCGTGCAGGTGGCTGGGCATGTATTCGTAGATTTCCATGCCTGCCCTCAACAATTCGTCGTACAGCGCGCGAGTGGCGTGGTACTGCATGCGGTACTCGACCTTGCCCTGCAGCAGCAGCCGCACCCTGACCCCGCGCGCCACCGCCCGCGACAGGGCCTGCCTGAATTCCAGGCCCGGAAAGAAATAGGCATTGGCGATGACGATGTCGCGCCTGGCGGAGGCGATGGCGCGCAGATAGGCCGCCTCGATGGTCTTGCGGTGCCGCACGTTGTCGCGCAGCATCAGCGCCGCGCGCGTGGCGCCGCAAGGCTCGCCCTGTGGCGTGGCGGGCGGCGTCAGGCGCAACGTGCGCCACTCGGCCGGATGGCGACGCAGGCGCGCCAGGTTCATCCGCACCCACAGCAGGTCCTGCGCATGGACGGCATGCGCCACCAAGCTGCCGCACACCCGCAAGCTGTAGTCGTAGCGCGGCTTGCCGCGAGGCGCGTCGGGCTGGGGCGGCTCGCCGGTATTGAAGTCGTCGATGATGTTGATGCCGCCAACGAACGCGATCTTGCCGTCAACGGTGGTGATCTTGCGATGCAGCCGGCGCAGGCGTCGCCGGCTGGGCACCAGCCAGGCCAGGTGCCTGGGCTCGGGACGATAGACGCGGAACTGCCCACCCATCGCCGCCACGCGCGCCTCGATGGCGGGCGCGCTCCGCGCGCAGCCGAAGCCGTCCAGCACCACACGCACGCGCACGCCACGCTCGGCGGCGCGAGCCAGTGCGGCCAGGACGGTCTCGCCCACCTCGTCCAGCTCGAACATATAGGTTTCGAGATGCACGCTTTCCTGGGCGGCATCGATGGCCGCGCACAGCGCGGGGAAGAATGCCACGCCGTTGCACAGAAGCTGGATGTCGTTATCGTCGGTCCACTTCAGCCGACGGGCAGCCGCCCGCGCGGAAACGCTCAAGGCAGCTCCAGCTCGGCCAGGATCGGGGAATGGTCCGACAGCGCGGTCCAGGGCGTGCCCTTCAGCACGCGGGCGCTGCGCACGGCAAAGCCGCGCTGGTAGATGCGGTCCAGCCGCAGCCAGGGAAAGGCCGCGGGGAAGGTGCGCGGCGGGGGCAGCAGGCTGAAGGCCCCCTCCATCCCCAACTGGTTGGTGCGCAGCACGGGACCTTTCTGGCGCAAGCCCTGCCCGCGCAGCACGCTGCTCAGGTTGCGGACGGAATCCAACAACTTGGGCGCGCCCGGATTGTGCGCCCGCTGGGCATGCGCAAAGACCTCGTAGACGCCCAGTCGCTGCACGAAGAGCGGCGATAGCATGTCTTTCCAGTCATTGAAGTCGCCGGCAATCAGTAGCGGGGCGTCGCTGGGCACCAGACGGTCGATGCGCTCGACCAGCGCATTGATCTGGCGCACCCGGCTGGCGGCGAACAGCCCAAGATGCACGACGAAGCAGTGCACTTCGCGGTCGTTGATGTTGATCGTGCCATGCAACAGGCCACGCTGCTCCATGCGGTGATCGGAGATGTCCTGGTTCTCGTGTCCCAGGATGGGAAAGCGCGACAGCAGGGCGTTGCCGTGATCGGTCGCCGCGCGCACGGCATTGCGGCCGTAGGCCACCTCCATGCGCAGCCCGGCCGCCAGGGACTCGTGCTGCGCGTTCAGGACATTGGACACGTCGTTGCGTCCCTGCACTTCCTGCAGGAACACGACGTCCGGGCGCAAGCCGTGCAGGCCCAGCCGCAGTTCATACAGCGAATCCCGCCGACCGAGGGCCGACCGGCCCTTGTGGATGTTGTAGCTGACGACGCGGATGATCGACACCAAGCCTCTCCAACGCTAGACACCCTGAAAGGATAACCTCGCCGGCCCGTCACCCGCGAGTCAGTCCCTCTCACAACGTGACAACCGGAAAAAACAAAACCCCAGGAAGCGTTTCCTGGGGTTCATGGGCGGCAAGAGAAGAGGTCCCCCTCTTCAAGAGCGGTGCGCCCTTGACCCGGGGCATCGCGGAGCCGGCTCCGCCGGTCCGCAGGTGCCGCCCCCCTGGGGGGGAGGCGCGCAGCGCCTCGGGGGGGGGTTACTTCACCTCGGTCTGGCGCAAACGGATGTGCAGTTCACGCAGCTGCTTCTCGTCGACGGCCGACGGCGCCTGGGTCAGCAGGCACTGCGCGCGTTGCGTCTTCGGGAAGGCGATCACGTCACGGATGGATTCCGCGCCCGTCATCATGGTGACGATGCGGTCCAGGCCGAAGGCGATGCCGCCATGGGGCGGCGCGCCGTATTGCAGCGCGTCCAGCAGGAAGCCGAACTTCTCGCGGGCTTCCTCGGCGTCGATCTTCAGCGCGCGGAACACCTTGCTCTGGATTTCCTCGCGGTGGATACGCACCGAGCCGCCACCGATTTCCCAGCCGTTCAGCACCATGTCGTAGGCCTTGGCCAGCGCCTTGCCGGGATCGTTGGTCAGCAGGTCCTCGTGGCCATCCTTGGGGCTGGTGAAGGGATGGTGGGCGGCGGTGTAGCGGCCGGCTTCCTCGTCGTACTCGAACATGGGGAAGTCGACGACCCACAGCGGGCGCCAGGCGTTCTCGAACAGGCCCGTCTTGCGGCCGAATTCGCTGTGGCCGATCTTGACGCGCAGCGCGCCGATGGCGTCGTTCACCACCTTGGCACGGTCGGCGCCGAAGAAGAGAATGTCGCCATCTTGCGCGCCCGTGCGCTTGAGCAGCTCGGCCAGCGCGGCGTCATGGATGTTCTTGACGATGGGCGACTGCAGGCCCTCGCGGCCCTTGGCCACCTCGTTGACCTTGATCCAGGCCAGGCCCTTGGCGCCATAGATGGCGACGAACTGGGTGTAGGCGTCGATTTCGCTGCGCGACAGGGCGCCGCCGCCCGGCACGCGCAGGGCGACCACGCGGCTACCCGGGGTGATGGCGGCCTGCGAGAACACCTTGAAGTCCACGTCCTGCATGACGTCGTTCAGGTCGGTGAACTCGAGCTTCACGCGCAGGTCGGGCTTGTCCGAACCATAAAGACGCATGGCTTCGCCATAGGTCATCTGCGGGAAGTCTTCGGGCAGCTCGACGTCCTGGACCACCTTGAAGACGTGGCGGATCATCGACTCGAAGATCGCGCGGATCTCGGTTTCCGACAGGAACGAGGTTTCGCAATCGATCTGGGTGAATTCGGGCTGGCGGTCAGCGCGCAGGTCTTCGTCGCGGAAGCACTTGGTGATCTGGTAGTAGCGGTCGAAACCCGAGACCATCAGCATCTGCTTGAAGAGCTGGGGCGACTGCGGCAGCGCGAAGAAATGGCCGGCGTTCACACGCGAGGGCACGAGGTAGTCGCGCGCGCCTTCGGGCGTGCTCTTGGTCAGCATCGGCGTTTCGATGTCGATGAAGCCCAGGTTGTCCAGGAACTTGCGGACCTCGATCGACACGCGATAGCGCAGCATGAGGTTGCGCTGCATCTGCGGGCGGCGCAGGTCCAGCACGCGGTGCGTCAGGCGCGTGGTTTCCGACAGGTTGTCGTCGTCCAGCTGGAAGGGCGGCGTGACCGAGGCGTTCAGGATCTCGATGTCGCGGCACAGGATCTCGATTTCGCCCGAGGCCAGGTCCTTGTTGACGGTGCCTTCCGGACGCTCACGCACCAGGCCGGTCACGCGCACGCAGAACTCGTTGCGCAGGCGCTCGGCGGTGGCGAAGGACTCGGCGTGGTCCGGATCGAACACGATCTGGGCCAGGCCGGCGCGGTCACGCAGGTCGATGAAGATGACGCCGCCATGGTCGCGGCGGCGATGCACCCAGCCGAACAGGGTAACGGTCTGGCCGAGATGTTCGCGGCAAACCTGGCCGGTGTAGCACGTACGCATGCGGGATGACTCCGTAATGGTTGGAACCTGCCGGCGCGGACCGCGCGACGGAGGGCAATGATGATTCGATTGTAGGGGCGCCGTGTTTCAGGACACGGCGCGGTCATTCAGCGATCCGCGCTCATGACGCGCTGGGCGCCGCGGGCGTGGTGGCCGGAGCCGGGGCCGCGGCAGGCGCGGGGGCCGCTGCGCTCTGGGCTGCCGGCTTGGCGTCAGCCGGGCCGGCGGTGTCGCCACCGGCCTTGGCTGCGCCGGCGGCATTGCCGCCGCCGCTGCCGTTATTGCGGAAATCGGTCACATACCAGCCCGAGCCTTTCAGCTGGAAGCCGGCAGCCGTCACCTGCTTGGCGTAGGTGGCCTGGCCGCAGGACGGGCACACCGTCAGCGGGGCATCGGACATTTTCTGCAGCGTATCCTCGGCATGGCCGCAGGCGCTGCAACGATAGGCATAGATAGGCACGGTCTTGGCTCCCCGGCGCGCGGCGCCGGTGCGCGCCCGCGGAGGGCGGGGCGTTCGCAAAAAAATCGGGAAAACAGGGGATTTTAGCGGGTTTTGCCCCGCGCGATGGCAGCCGGGACGCCGGCCCCCGCCACCTGTGCCGCCGCCCCCCGTGCTCAGACCGGCAACAGGAACATCAGGGCGGCGACGGCAGTCGGCGCCAGGGCCGCCAGGAACAGCCGGCCGGCCGAGATCGTGCCGCCCGGGAATGCGCCCTTCAGGATCGCGAAACCCGCCGGATTCGGCGCGTTGGCGATGACGGTCAGCCCGCCGCCCGTCACGGCCCCGGCCACCAGCATGAGCCGCCAGGCTTCCGAGGTGCCTTCGACCAGCGAGCCGAGGTAGGTCAACGCGGCGTTGTCGGTGACGGCCGTGAGCGCCGTGGCCCCCCAGAAGAGCACCGTGGGCGACAGGCCGCCCAGCAGATCCTGCAGCCACCACTTCTGCAGCCCGCCCAGCACGACCAGCCCGGCCAGGAAGAACCCGACCATCAGGCCCTCCTTGATCATGAGCCGCGACTGGTAGCGCTTGTAGGCCTCGCAGAAGCCGATGAAGAGCATGAGCAGGCCCAGGAACAGCGGCGGATGGTGCGCCGACAGCACGATGCCGACCAGGAAGGCCAGGTGCACCACGATGACGGCAAAGGGCACGGGCAACTGCTTGGGGTCGGCGCCGTGGCGCGGCGTGGCGCGGCGGTCTTCGCCCACGTCGCCATCGAGCAGCGCGCGCCGCGCGACGAGCGTCAGCACCAGCGCATTGAGGGTCACCGCCACGGCCGCGCGCCAGCCGAAATGCGTGGCCATGTAGCCCGAGTCCCAGCCGAAGGTACCGGCCACCATCAGCACGGGCGGCGCGGCGTAGGCCGTCAGGACGCCGCCGATGGAGATGTTCACGAACAGCACGCCCAGCGCCAGGTACTTGAAGCCTTCCTGTCCGGGGCGCTGGAAATAGGCCCCGCGCAACAACAGCGCGGCCAACGTCATGGCGGCGGGCTCGGTGATGAAGGAGCCCGACAGCGGCACGACCGACAGGATCACGAAGAAGGTCGCCAGCTCGCGCTGCACCGGCAGCACGCGCGCGATGGCATGCACCACGCGTCCCACCAGGTCGATGATGGGCCGGCTGGCCGCCACCACCATGATGGCGAAGACGAAGAGCGGTTCGGTGAAGTTGCGCGTATCCAGGTACTCGACCATGGACGGCAGTCCTGTCAGCGCCGCCATGCCGACCAGCAGCGCGAAGGCCCAGATGCCGAAAACGGCCTCGACCTCGGACATGAAGTGCCAGACGCCGGCATGCGGACCGTTGCGATGCGCCAGGCGGGCGAAGACGGGAACCGAGAAAGTGTGCAGGACCGCCAGCGCGAACAGCGCGGTGGCGAGGTACTCCAGGGGGGTGGCTGCTGGCATGGTGTCGGGGTGCGCTTTTCCGGCGCCGGGAAAGGCGCGTCGTGATGCGTCATCGTTGGGGAAGCCTTGCCGCACTATACCGGCAGCGCACGCTCCCCGAAGCCGGGTCTATCCCTGAGGCGCCGCTCGGGCCGCGGGCTCAGGCCACGGATGCCAGGCTGTCCAGGTAGGCCTGGCACAGCGCTTCCATGCCCTGCCGGTCTGCCTCATCGAAACGGCCGGGCACGGGGCTGTCGACATCCCACACGCCCAGCAAGGTGCCGCCGTGCCGCAAGGGCACCACGATCTCGGAACGCGATGCGGCATCGCAGGCGATGTGGCCCGGGAAGGCATGCACATCGGGCACGACCTGGGTCCGGCCCTGGCTGGCGGCAGCGCCGCAGACACCGCGCGACAGCGGGATGCGCACGCAGGCGGGCTTGCCGTGGAAGGGGCCGAGCACCAGTTCCGTGCCATCGAAGAAATAGAAGCCTGCCCAGTTCAGGTCGGGCAAGGCGCCGTAGACCAGCGACGCCAGGTTGGCGGCGTTGGCGATGCGGTCATGCTCGCCGTCGAAGAGCGCGCGGGCCTGCTGGATCAGCTCGGCATACTGGCCCGGCTTGTCGGGCGAAGAGAAGGAAAACGGTTCGAACATGAGGAGCAGGAACACCCAGAAGAGGCCGGACGACGTTGTGCGCGCCATCACCAGCGATGGCCGCGCAACTTTTCGCCAAAGGCGTATTCTCTTGGGTTTTCGGGCTGGCGGCTACCCGGTTGCGGCCCGGCCCGCACCCTTCGAGATCCGCCTTGGACCAGCCCCACGACCCCGCCTGCACCTATTCCGAACGCGCCCGCCTGCTGACCAGCTCGGCCATCCGGGAAATCCTGAAGATCACCGAAAGACCCGACATCATTTCCTTCGCGGGCGGCCTGCCCTCGCCTGACGGGTTTCCGGTGGACGTGGTGCGCGCGGCCTACGACAAGGTGCTGTCGACCCAAGGCCGCAGCGCCCTGCAATACGGCCCCACCGAGGGCTACGCGCCCTTGCGCGCCTGGGTGGCCGAGGACCTGAATCGCCAGGGCGCGCGGGTCGGCCCCGACAACATCCTGATCCTGTCGGGGTCCCAGCAGGGCCTGGACCTGCTGGGCAAGGTGCTGATCGATCCGGGCAGCAAGGTGCTGGTCGAAACCCCCAGCTATCTTGGCGCGCTGCAATCGTTCAGCCTGTACCAGCCCAACTATGTGTCGGTGCCCTCCGACGAAGGCGGCCTGCAGCCCGAGTCGCTGACGCCCGTGCTGGCCCAAGGCGGGCGCTTCCTGTACGCCCTGCCCAACTTTCAGAATCCCACCGGCCGCACGCTGGACCGCCAACGCCGCCACGCCCTGGTGGAAGCCACGGCCCGCCTGAACCTGCCGCTGGTGGAAGACGATCCCTACGGCGAACTGCGCTATGCCGGCGAGCCCCAGCCCGGACTGGTGGCGCTGGGACAGGAAGCCGGCGCGAACGTGATCCGCATGGGCTCGTTCTCGAAGGTGCTGGCGCCGGGACTGCGGCTTGGCTACCTGGCCGCCGCGCCCTCGCTCATCAACAAGCTGGTGCAGGCCAAGCAGGCCACCGACCTGCACACCGCCACGCTCACGCAGATGGCCGTGCACGAGATCGTGAAGGATGGCTTCCTGGCGGGCCACCTGCCCGCCGTGCGCGAACTGTATCGCCAGCAGTGCATGCACATGCTGGATGCGATGTCGCAGCACTTCCCCGAGACCGTGCGCTGGGACACGCCCGAGGGCGGCATGTTCCTGTGGGTGACGCTGCCCGCGCACATCGACAGCACGCGCCTGCTGGAGCAGGCCGTGGCGCGTGGCGTGGCCTTCGTGCCGGGCGCGCCGTTCTATGCGGGCGACCCGCAGCGCAACACCCTGCGCCTGAGCTTCGTGACGGTGTCGGAGGCACGCATCCGCGAAGGGGTGCGCATCCTGGGCGAGCTGATCTCGGCCTATCCGCAGGCCTAGCGCCCGCGCGCGTCATGCGCGCCCGCTCGGTCGGCCGGCCGCGGGGCGGCGGCACGCGGCGGCACCACAGGCAGGCCGGCCGAGCGGCGCAGCGTCTGCGACGGCAGTTCGCCGAACATGCGCTGGTAGTCCACCGAGAACTGGCTGGGATGCAGGAAACCCCAGCGGGCCGCGATCTCGCCGACGGTGGGCAGCGGCAGGCCGGGATTGCACAACTCCTGGCGCGCGCGGTTCAGCCGCACCATGCGCAGGTAGGCCACCGGGTTCATGTCCAGGACGCGATGGAAGACGTCCTGCAGGGTGCGCCGGCTGACGCCCAGTTCCAGGCAAACGTCCATCACGGTCAGGCGCCGGTGCACCGACGCCTCGATGAAGTCCCGCGCCCGGCTGGCCATGCGCCACGCATGCAGGTGCCCCAGGAAAGCGCGTCCGCCAGGCTCCTGCGCATCGGCGGCCGCGCCGAGTTCCTGCAGCAGCGCGCTCAGGGTCGCGCGTGCAAGACTGTCCTGCCAATCGGCGTTCTGGTCCGTCGACAACCACTGCGGCGCGGCTTGCAGGGCCTGCGATACCACCTGGCGTAGAAAATCCTGGTTGCGCAGATGCAGCAGGCCGCCCTGCGCCAGGCGGGGCGCCCACAGGGCCTCGTCCATGCCCAGCGCGGCACGCTGGAAGCGCTGCGCATCCACCAGCAGGAACGTGACCTCGGATTCGTCGCGCGTGTAGACGTCGAATTGCGAGGCGCCGGGCTGGAAGGCCACGGTGCCCGGTCCCAGTTCGCGCACGCCGACCCGCATCGCGGAGCGGTCGCTGGGCAGGAACAGCGTGACGAGATCATCCGGCATGGCAATCAGCCGCATGATCGAACGGCATTGCGATTCGCGGCAGAAGGAAAGGCCCGAGACCGCGAAGCGTTCGAACCTGCCGTGGTAGCTGCCGGACGCAGTCTGGTAATAGCGGCGCTCGACGCAATCGAGCATGGCCGCCTGCTGGCTGGCCTCGCCGATGTCGGTGCGGGTCAGGCTGGCAAGGCGATCCTGTGAGGCAACCTCGGCCAGGAATGAAGCGAGGGGCATGGCATCACCTTCTTCATGGGTGCGACCCGGCGGGTGTCGCTTCGGCGGCAAGAAAGGGGAGTGAATGGGCCATCATAGGATGGAACCTCACTCAGGGGAACACCCTTAGACCAAGCGACTGCGCCGCGACAGGAAGGCGTCGCGCCCCCGAAGCCTGCCTGGCAGGCCGGATCGCACCGCCAAGCGGGCCTTGCGCCGTCAGTCCTTGCCGTGCAACCAGGCGGCCACGCCCCGCCCCGCCGCCACGCCCTGCGCGAGGCAGGCAGTGAGCAGGTAGCCTCCCGTGGGCGCCTCCCAATCCGTCATCTCGCCCGCGCAGAAAACGCCAGGCAAGGTCCGCAACATGCCGGCCTCGTCCATGTCCGGGAAGCGTACGCCGCCGGCGGTGCTGATGGCTTCGTCCAACGGCCGGCAGGCCGCGAGACGCAGCGGCAGGCGCTTGGCCGCAGCGGCCAGCGTGGCCGGGTCGGCATAGCCTTCGGCGCCCAGGCATTCGCGCAACAGGCCCGCCTTGACGCCATGCAGGTTCAGGCGCGTGCGCAGGTGGCTGGACCAGGAGCGCGCGCCGCGACCGTGCGCGGCCTGGTCCCGCACCCAGGCTGCATCGCGGCCAGGCAGCAGGTCCAGGTAAAGCGTGGCGTCGCCGCGCGCCGCGATCTCGTCGCGCAGCGGCGCCGACAGGGCATAGACCGCCCCGCCCTCGATTCCCTGCGCCGTGATGAGCGCCTCGCCCACGCGCCACGCCAGCGGCGCATCCGCGGGCTCCCCGCCCACGGCGAACGCCACGGACTTCAGGGGTTCGCCAGCGTAGCGCGAGATGAAGTGCTCGCTCCAGGGCGTCTCGAAGCCGCAATTGGCCGGCACCAGCGGCGCCACCGACACGCCGCGTTCAGCCAGCCAGGGCACCCACGCGCCATCGGAACCCAGCCGTGACCAGCTTGCGCCGCCCAGGGCCAGCACCACGGCCCGCGCCGCCACCGTCACGGTGTCGGCGCCATGGCGGAACACCAGGGCGCCGTCATCGTTCCAGCCGGTCCAGCGATGCCGCATGTGGAAGCGCACGCCTTGCGCGCGCAGGCGGTGCAGCCAGGCGCGCAGCAAGGGCGCGGCCTTCATGCCTTCCGGAAAGACGCGGCCCGAGGAGCCCACGAAGGTGTCGATGCCCAAGCCCGCCGCCCATGCCTGGACCTCGCGCGCGCCAAACGCGGCAAGCACAGGCGACAAGGCCTGCTGCGCCGCGCCATAGCGCGTCAGGAAAGCAGGCTCGGGCTCACTGTGCGTCAGGTTCAATCCGCCACGCCCGGCCAACAGGAACTTGCGGCCCACCGAAGGCATCGCGTCGAAGAGCTGCACGGGCACGCCGGCTGCCGACAGGACATCGGCCGCCATGAGGCCGGCGGGGCCGCCGCCGACGATGGCGACGGGAATCTGGGAATCTGGCATGGGAACGGGAACGGACCGGCACGCGAGGCAGGCCGGCGGGAAAGACGGAAAGCGGATGTACCGGCATTAGACACGAATTCGGCCGGCCACCCGGGGCATCGCTCGAACAGGCTTTCTTGCGGCAGCCGTCGCGCGGCAAGCGCGCCAACTGATACAGTGCCCGGCAGCACATTTCCTTTCCGCCCCAGCCTGCTGCCCTCCCATGAAACCCACCCTCTTCATCCGCACACTCGTCTCCGAGGCGCATCGCGCCCGCATCGCCGAACATTTCGACGTCCTCTACGCCACCTCCGCCGAGGACATCGCCCGGACGCTGGCGGAATCCGGCCCGCGCATCCGCGCGGTGCTGACGACCGGCCTGATGGGCCTGACCGCCGCGCAGATCGACGCGATGCCGAAGCTGGAGGTCGTCTGCGCGCTGGGCGTGGGCTACGAGAACATCGACGTCGCGCACGCCCGCCAGCGCGGCATCGTGCTGGCCAACGGGGCCGGCACCAATGACGCCTGCGTCGCCGACCACGCCTTCGCGCTGTTGCTGGCCACGGTGCGCAACGTGCTGCCGCTGGACCGCCACACGCGCGACGGCGGCTGGCGCGCCACCGTCGCCATGCCGCCCGGCCTCACGGGCAAGCGCCTGGGCATCCTGGGCCTGGGCGCCATCGGCCGCCAGATCGCGCGCCGCGCCACGGCCTTCGACATGGAGGTGGGCTACCACAGCCGCCGCGCGCGCGACGACGCCGCGTATCCCTACTTCTCCGACATCCTGTCGCTGGCGCAATGGAGCGACATCCTGGTGCTGGCCGCGCCCGGCGGCCCCGCCACACATCACATGGTGGACGCCCAGGTGCTGGATGCGCTGGGCCCGCAAGGCTATGTGATCAACGTGGCGCGCGGCAGCGTCATCGACACCGAGGCCCTGGCCAGCGCGCTGCGTGAGCGCCGCATCGCCGGCGCGGGCCTGGACGTCTACGAGAGCGAACCCGACGCGCCGGAAACGCTGCTGGGTTTCGACACGCTGGTGCTCACGCCGCACGTGGGGGGCTGGTCGCCCGAAGCCGTCAACAACTCGGTGCAGCGTTTCCTGGACAACACGCTGGGCCATTTCGCCGGCCGCGGCGTGGTGTCCGCCATTCCGGAATGACCCCTGCCCGCGCGGGCGCCGTTCAGGCGCCCACGTAGTCCCGGATATCCACGTCGTCGATCTGCGAGGGCGCCAGGTAGCGCTCGGCATAACGGCGGTAGACCCCCGACGTCAGGAAGAGATCGAACAGGTCGCCGTCGATGTGGCGCCTGCGCTTGAACGACGCCAGGATGCGAACGGCCTCGGACAGGCGCTTGGCTTTCTTGTAGGGCCGGTCCGAGGCGGTCAGGGCCTCGAAGATGTCGGCAATCGCCATGATGCGCGCGGGCACCGACAATTGCCGTTCATCCAGCCGGCGCGGATAACCGGTGCCCGTCAGCGTCTCGTGGTGCGTGCCGGCGTATTCGCCCACCCGGCTGAGGTTCGGCGGGAACGGCAACTGGTCCAGCATCACGATGGTCTGCACGATGTGCTCGTTGATCTTGTAGCGCTCCTCCGCCGTCAGCGTGCCGCGCTCGATGCTCAGGTTATAGAGTTCGCCGAAGTTGTACAGGTGATCCGGCACGTCCATCTTGAAGCCGTAGCGCGGGTCATAGCGCTGGGCTTCGGTGCGCGCGATGATGTGGTTGGGCTTGTCCTGCAGCAGCGTCTCCCGGGTCGGCAGCGCCGGCGCCGGCACGCCTTCCAGGCGGCTTTCCTCGTCGTGCGACAGGCCCAGGCGGTCATCGAAATGCCGCATCCAGGTCTGTGCGCCGATTTCCTTCAAGCGCGCGACCTGCTCGACGGGCATGGACTCGCTGCCGATATTGCACTCGGCCACCAGCGCGAAGTCCGCCATGAGCCGCGCACGCCGGGCCTCGTAGGCCGCCTGCAAGGCAGCCGGATCGCCCCCCTGCTGAACGCCTTCCAGTTGCGCGATGCGCGCATCGCGCAACAGCACCTCGAAACGCGTCCGGATTTCGTGGATGCGGTTGTGGAGCGTCTCCAGCTTGGTGGCCTTGTCCACCACGTGCTCCGGCGTGGTCACCTTGCCGCAGTCGTGCAGCCAGGTGCCGATCCGGAACTCGGTCCACTCGTCCTCGGTCTGGAAACTGAAGCTTGCCAAAGGCCCCTTCTGCACGTGACACGCCTCTTCCGCCAGCATCCGCGCCAGTTCCGGCACGCGCGCGCAATGCGCGCCGGTGTGCGCGCTCTTGGTATCGATGGCGCCTGCGATCAGGCGGATCAGCGACTCCATCAGTTCGCGCTGCTGGCGCAGCAGTTCCAGGTTCTCCAGCGCAATACCGGACTGCGACACCAGCGTCTGCACATAGCGCAGGCCGCTAGGCGCGAAACTGCGGGCGGCCTCGCCCGCGGCATCCCGCGCATTGACCAACGCCAGCACGCCCAGCAGCTTGTTGCCGCGCGCCAGCACCGGCACGGCCATGAAACCGCGCGGCAACTCGCCCAGAAGCTGCTGCTGCGCGGACAGATCGAAACCCGCTTCGCTGCCGGTCAGCAGCAGGGGGTCGTGGCTGACGGCGACCCAGGCGCAAGGGTCCGCCACGACACCAGCTTGCCAGCCGCGCGGCATGGCCAGTCCCGCATGCGGCACGGCCACGCGCGCGTCCGGCGCTTCGGCCATGCCGGCCACGGCCGCCAGCGTCAGGCTGCCCTCGCCATCCGCCAGCCAGAACTGCGCGGCCTGGGCACCCACCAATTGCCGCGCGCTCTCTGCCGTGTGGCGCAGCACTTCATCATGCGTGCGCCGCGCGGACAGCTGCACGCCATTCTCCACCAGGCGTGCCAGCCGGCCCATGGCTTCGTCCAGCGCCTTGCTGCGTTCCCGTATGGCGGTCTTCATCGTGTGATGCGCGCGGCCCAGCAGGTCGATCTCATAGAAGACCGAGCGCACGGGCTCGTCGCCGCTGAAGTCCATGCGCTGGATGCGCTTGGATTCCCGCGTCAGCGCATCCAGCGTGCCGGCGATGCGGCGAGCCATCAGGAACACCAGCGGCATGCAGATGAGCAGCGTGATGGCGGCGAAGACCATGATGTCATCGCGCGCCTGCCGGATCCGGGCCGAATACAGGCTCATCGGCGAGAAGGCCACGACGTGCAGCGTATCGGCAGGCGTGATCGGCACCGCGCGATTGGCATAGGCGAAGTGCTCGCCCTGGACCTTGACGATGCGGCTGCCGTCGGCCTGGCTCAGCAAAGGGCCTGCCGCTGCGAAATAGGGATTGCCCAGGCCATCGACGGGCGCCAGGGTCGGTACGAGCTGGCCCACGAAACGCTGCTCGGCATGCGCGGCCAGCACCTGCCCGTCAGGGCCGGTGACGATGAGCCCGCCGTCCAGGCCCCGCAACGACGCCGCGGCGAATCCTTCCAGGCCGCGCAGGGCCACGTCCGCCCCGAAGACGCCCGCCCCGCCCTCCAGTGCCTGGGACAGGGTCAGGCCAAGATCCCGCAGGGAGTCGTAGACATAGGGTTCGCTGACCTGCAGGCCAGGCCGCGCACGCGCGGTCGTGTACCACTGGCGCGCTCGCGGCACGTAGGCGGCGCGCTGCTCATACTCCGCCAGCACGGCCTCGTCCTCATCGACGAAGGTCCAGGTTTCCCGGCGCCGGAAGTCCGGCGTATCCGGCATGATGTGGCGGATGGCGAAGGCGGTGCCCGGCGGCGCCTGCAGCACGGTGGTCACCTCCGGATCGGCGTGCACGCCGATCACCTGCAGGAATTCGTCGTTCTCCATGCCATAGAAGAAGCTATAGGCCTGCGGCGTGGCGCGCAGTGTGGCGATCAGCATGGGGACGAGCGAAGCGCGGTCCAGCCTGTCATGCAGGAAGAGCTGCCGGGTATTGCGGCGGGCCTGCTGCTCGACGGTGCGTCGCACCGTCTCCAGCGTCGCCTGCAGGGGATCGGCATTGCGCTGCGCCACCTGCGAGAACAGGGTCTGGGCGCTGTCGCGGGCCATCGTGTCGAACTTCGACGCGAGGATGCTCAGGGTGATCAGCGCGAGCAGGATGACGAACGCTGTCAGCAGGATGGTGGGCAGGAGATAGAAACGAACCTTCCACTTCGGCGGCGTGTGCATGTCGTGCCCCTGTGCGCGGCCCAAGCGAAAGGCTGCAGGTAGACCATCGTCTTGTTTTTTAGTGTTTCCGCAATACTAAGTTACTTTTCTGCCGGATTCATGACCTTTGTCTTGCAGGCGCCCAATGGGACGGCATGGGGGTGCAATGCATGCGCCGACACGCTGTGCACTACGTCTTGAAACAGCTGTGGCGCACGTGCCGAAACATCTGAAAAACCTACGGCCGGGGTATCGGATAGGCTTCAAACAATGCCTGACCGCAAGTCATCCAAGCCGCCATGCTGCAGAACAAGATCACCTCAGAGACACATGCTTTATCCCTCGACACGGACGTCACCGCAGCGGTCAGCGAGGACATCGCGCAATTGACCTCCCAGGGCGTTGCCCAGTCCCGGGAGCTCCAGGCCAAGGAAAGCCTGCTGGCACGCCAGCAGGAAGCCATCCGGCTGCGCACGGAAGACATCGCCCGCGGCACCCAGGCGCTGCACGATCAGCAGGCCACGCTGCTGCTGCAGAACGCCGAACTGGAAGCGCTGGTGCACGAGCATTTCGCCCTGCGCGAAGCAACGCACGAAGGCGCCCGGCATCTGCTGGCCATTGCCGACGCGGTGCGGCTGCGCCGCGACAGTCTGCTGGGACAGGACGGCGACCTGCTGGCCCCCGTGGCAGCCCGCCTGGATAACGCGCTGGAAGAGGCGGCAGTCCAAGACGCCCAGCTCGAGTCCTCCGTGCAGGCCGAGGCGCGCGCGCTGGCGCTCCAGCAGACCGACGCGGCGGTCGATCTGCTGGCCACGAGCCATCACTGGCGAAAACCCGTCGACCACGCGCCGCCCGACGCCAACACGCTGGCACGCCAGGGGCTGGCCCAGGTGCTGGCCGACATGCGCCAGGTGGGCCTGGCGGTGGCAGTGACCTGTCAGGCGGGCCGTGCCCGGATCGCCCGGGTGCAGGTGGGACTGGGCCTGTTCCTGCTGGGCCTGCTGGGCGTCGTCGGGATGATCGGCCTGGACCGCTGAGGCGGTTCCGGAACGCACAACCGTCTCGACACCCCTCTCAAAAGACTAGGGATTTCCCTGAGACCTCCGCGCGACGCCAAGTCGGCGCGGCGAGGTTTTCCCTCGGAAAACACCTGAGCAAGAAAAAAATTCGTGATCCCTGGCGAATTTATATCGTTTTGCGCGTGAAAGACGCGGACTTTTAATACGTCCATCGTCCACTCAACAAGCCGCGCCCACCATGTCCCCCGTCGGTCTACGCATCCTCGCTCGACCCGCCTCGCCTTTCCCCGCGACCCTTCCCAGCCAGTTTGCCGAGGTGGGCTCCGCCCAGATCAGCGACTGCATGAATCGCCTGTATGGCGTGGTGGGCCTGTCGCCCCGTCACGCGCCGACAGCCGCCCGCATGGCCGGCGTCGCGATCACGGTCAAGACCCGTCCGGGCGACAACCTGCTGATCCACAAGGCCATCTCGCTCGCCCAACCCGGCGACGTGATCGTGGTCGACGGCGCCGGCGAGCTGACCAACGCGCTGGTCGGCGAACTGATGGCCATGGATGCCCAAGGCCGCGGCGTGGCCGGCTTCGTCATCGACGGCGCCATCCGCGACGCCGATGTCTTCGCCCGCGAGGCGTTCCCCTGCTTCGCACGCGGCGTCTCGCACAAGGGCCCGTACAAGAACGGCCCCGGTGAAATCAACGTGCCGGTGAGCGTCGGCGGCCAGGTCGTCAACCCCGGCGACGTGGTCGTGGGCGACGCCGACGGCGTGGTCGTGATTCCGGCCGACGTGGCCGAGGCCGTGCTGGCCCTGGCCCTGAAAAAGGAAGCCGACGAGGCGTCCATCAAGGAGAGGATCCGCGCCGGCACCTATGCCAAGCCGTGGATGGACAGCGCCCTGGCCGCCCTGCAGGGAGGCAAGTGATGAGCACCCCAAGCATCGTCTCGGACCGCATCCGCCGCATCAAGCTCTCGCCCAGCGTCGCCGCCCGCGCCATCATCGCCGACCTGCGCGAGCAGGGCCGCGAGATCATCGACCTGACCATCGGCGAACCGGACTTCTCGACCCCGGCCCACATCATCGACGCCGCCAAGCGCGCGATGGACGCCGGCCAGACCAAGTACCCGACGTCCCAGGGCACCACGGCGCTGCGCCGTGCCGCGCAGGCCCGCATCAAGCAAGACGTCGGCCAGGACTACCCGATCGCCCAGATCATCGTCAGCACCGGCGCCAAGCAGGTGATCTTCAACGCCCTGGGCGCCACGCTCAACGACGGCGACGAGGTCATCATCCCCGCGCCGTTCTGGGTGTCCTACCCCGACATGGTCGTCGTCAACGGCGGCGTGCCCGTCGCGGTGGCCACCACGCCCGAGCAACAGTACAAGCTCACCCCCGAGGCGCTGGAAGCCGCCATCACGCCGCGCACCAAGTGGCTGATGATGAACTCGCCCAGCAACCCCACGGGCGCGCTTTACACTCGCGAAGACCTGGAAGGCCTGGCCGAGGTGCTGAAGCGCCATCCGCAAGTCTGGCTGATGACCGATGACATCTATGCGCGCCTGAACTTCACCGGCGAGCCCACCGTGCACCCGGTGCAGGTGGCGCCCGAACTGGCCGCGCGCACGCTCATCATCAACGGCGTATCGAAGGCCTATGCCATGACCGGCTGGCGCATCGGCTACGGCGCCGGCCCCGCCGACCTCATCAAGGCGATGGCCGTGCTGCAGTCGCAAAGCACCTCGGGCGCCTGCTCGATCAGCCAGGCAGCCGCCGTGGAAGCCCTGTCGGGCCCGCAGGAATGCGTGCGCGAATTCGCCGGCGTCTTCCGCCAGCGCCGCGACGCCGCCGTCGAGCGCCTGTCGCAAGTGCCCGGCCTGAAGGTGGTCGTGCCCGATGGCGCGTTCTACGTCTTCCCGGACTGCAACGGCCTGCTGGGCAAGACCACGCCGGACGGCAAGGTGCTGGAAAACGACACCGACGTGACCCATTACCTGCTACGCGAAGCCGGCGTGGCCGTCATCGACGGGCACGCCTATGGCGCGCCGGGCACGTTCCGCCTGTCGTTCGCAGCCTCCCTGGACGACATCGAGAAAGGATGCGAAGGTATACGCGCCGCGTGCGCCCGCCTGAGCTGATCCACAATCAACCGGCGGCCGATGGCTGCCCATATCAAGGGGAAACACCATGACTTCGAAGTTCCTGACCGCCGCCCTCCTGGCGGGCGCGGCCCTCCTGGGCAGCGCCGGCGCCCACGCCGACCAGCTGGCCGACGTGAAGCAGCGCGGCACGCTGCTGTGCGGCACGCTGGGCACCTCGCAACCTTTCAGCTTCCAGGACAACGCCACCCGCCAGCTGATCGGCTATGACGTCGACATCTGCAAGCTGGTCGCCGACAAGCTGGGCGTGAAGGTCGAATACAAGCTGCTGTCGGTGGCGGCCCGCGTGCCGGAACTGAACGAAAGCCGCGTGGACATCCTGGCCGCCAACCTGGGCTACTCGCCCGAGCGCGCCGAGCAGATCGCCTACTCGCACCGCTACTACACCAGCCCGCAGAAGCTGCTGGTGCGCGCCGACTCCAAGATCACCGACGTCGAAGGCCTGAAGGGCAAGCGCATCGGCGCCACCAAGGGTTCCAGCTCGGAGCGCGAGATCAAGGCCCGCCTGCCGGAATCGCGGGTGATCGGCTACACCGACAGCTCGGCCGCCTACCTGGCGCTGCAGCAGAAGAAGACCGAAGCCCAGTTCGCCTCGGAACTCGTGCTGGCCCGCCTGGTGCTGCAAAGCCCGCCCACCTCGCCCGTGAAGGTGCTGGACCGCGCCGTGTTCGACGAGGACTGGGGCCTGGGCGTGCGCAAGAGCGAGCCCACGTTCCTGAACGCCGTGAACAAGATCCTGGAAGACGCCGAGCAGTCGGGCGAAGCGACCAAGCTCTTCGACAAGTGGTTCGGCCCGGAATCGCCCTACAAGCTGGAGCGTTCGTTCAAGTTCGGCCCCATCGGCGGCTAAGCCAAGGCTGATCCCGTCCTACCCGGTCGCGCCGCCTGATCGCGGCGCGACCGCTGCCTCTGTCCCATCATGTTCCTGACTTCCGCCCAACTCCTGCAGCTCTGGGACGGCATGCTCACGACGGTGCAATTGTTTGCCGTGTCGTGGGTCATGGCGTTCACGATTGCCGTCACGCTGGTCGTGGTGCGCTCGACCAATGTCGCGGCGGCCCGCTGGTTCGTCGACGCCTACGTCGAATACCACCGCAACGTGCCGCTCCTGGTGCAAGTGCTGTTCTGGTATTTCGGCATGCCCGAGCTGCTGCCTGAAAGCTTCCGCAGCTGGCTCTACCAGCACAACGCCGAACTGTCGCTGGCGGCCATCGCGCTATCGCTGGGCTCGGCCGCCTACATCGCCGAAGACATCCGCAGCGGCCTGCGCGCCATCCCGTTCACGCAATTCGAGGCCACTCGCGCGCTGGGCGCCAGCTATCTGCAATGCATGCGCCACGTCATCGTGCCGCAGGCCCTGCGCATCTCGATCCCGCCGCTGGTCAGCCGCGCGCTGCTGCTGTTCAAGAACACCAGCGTGGCCATGGCCATCGGTGTCGTCGAGCTGACCTACCAGGCCCGCGAGATCGAGAACGAGACCTACCGCACCTTCGCCACCTTCGGCGCGGCCACCATCATGTACCTGCTCGGCTCCTTCCTCATCATGTTCATCGGCTCGCGCGTCTATGCCCGCTACAACCTGGGCAGGAGGACCGACCGTGCTTGATATCGTCTCGCAATACTGGCCCATGCTGCTGGTGGGCCAGTATCCCAACGGCCCGCTGGGCGGGCTGGCCATGACGCTGCTGCTGGCCATCTGCGGCCTGCTGCTGTCGCTGCCGCTGGCGCTGCTGATCGCCATTGCCCGCACCTGCCCCTTCCGCATCCTGCGCACGCTCAGCGCGGGCCTGGTCCACACCGTGCGCGGCATGCCGCTGCTGATGCTGATCTTCTGGGCCTATTTCGCCGTGCCCAAGCTCACGGGCGAAGCGGTCAGCGGTTTCACCACCCTGGTGGCCGCGCTGGTCATCTATGAAAGCGCCTACCTGTCGGAAGTGATCCGCTCGGGCATCGAAGCCATCCCGAAAGGCCAGATCGAAGCCTCGCGCTCGCTGGGCGTGGGCTACTGGACGACGCTGCGCCGCGTCATCCTGCCGCAGGCGCTCTTCAACGTGCTGCCCAGCATGACCAGCCAGTTCGTCTCCACCGTCAAGGAAACGTCGCTGGGCTATGTCATCAGCGTCAACGAACTCACCTTCGCGGCCAACCAGGTCAACAACATGGTGCTCACCCAGCCGCTGCAGGTCTTCGGCGTGCTGGCCATCATGTACTTCCTGGTCTGCTTCACGCTCAGCCGCGGCCTGTATGCATTGGATGTCCGGGTGCGCCGCGCGCGCGCGCTGGTCTAGATAGAGAACCCGTCATGATCAAGCTCGAAAAAATCAACAAGTGGTACGGCGAGAACCATGTCCTGAAGGACGTGGATTTCGAGGTCGCGCGCGGTGAAGTCGTGGTCGTCTGCGGCCCGTCCGGCTCGGGCAAGTCCACGCTCATCCGCACCATCAACCGCCTGGAGCCGATCCAGGGCGGCAGCATCCATGTGAACGGCCAGGACGTCTACCAGAAAGGCCTGAACATCAACAAGCTGCGCGAAGGGATCGGCTTCGTCTTCCAGCAGTTCAACCTGTTCCCGCACATGACCGTGCTGGACAACGTCCTGTTCGCGCCGGTCAGCATCCAGAAGAAGTCGCGCAAGGAAGCCACCGCCACCGCGCACGCGCTGCTCGAGCGCGTGGGCCTGGCGCACAAGGTCGACGCCTATCCGGGCAACCTGTCCGGCGGCCAGCAGCAACGCGTGGCCATCGCGCGCGCGCTCGCCCTGCAACCGCCCGTCATGCTGTTCGACGAGCCGACCAGCGCGCTGGACCCGGAAATGGTGGGCGAAGTGCTGCAGGTCATGAAGTCGCTGGCCAAGGACGGCATGACCATGGTCTGCGTGACCCACGAAATGGGCTTCGCGCGCGACGTGTCGGACCGCGTGGTGTTCATGGACGGCGGCACCATCATCGAAAGCAACACGCCCGAGCGCTTCTTCACGGCGCCCGAGCATCCGCGCGCGCAGCGCTTCCTGCAGGATATCCTGTCCCCCCGCGGATAGGCCCCATGCGCCGCGCGTCCGGGCGCGCGGACATTGGTGGTAAGGTTGGCGCTTTCCAACCGCAAGCCCCCACGTCCGCGATGTACACGCTCAAGCAGATGGAAGCGTTCTACTGGAGCGCCGTGCTGGGCAGCTTCAGCGCCTCGTCGCAGAAGCTGCACACCACCCAGTCGGCCATCGCCAAGCGCGTGGCCGAACTGGAATCCTTCGCCGGCGGCGCGCTGCTCAACCGCCAGAGCCGCGCGCTGACGCTGACCGCCCAGGGCCGCAAGCTCTTCGACCTGGCCGGCGAGATGCTGGAGCTCAACACCCGCATCGCCCTGCGCATGGGCGACGCCCACACGCTGGAAGGCACCGTCAGGCTCGGCACCACCGAGCTCATCGGGCTCACGTGGCTGGCCACCCTCATCGACCAGAGCACCCGGCGCTATCCGCGCCTGCAACTGCTGCCCGAGATCGACGGCGGCATGACGCTCTATAAACGGCTGGCGGAAGACTCGCTGGACGTGGCGCTGATGCCCGGCCCGTTCTGGAGCTATGAATACGACTGCGTGCCGCTGGCCTCCATCCGCAACGTCTGGATGGCCAGCCCGCGCCTGGGCATCGACACCAGCCAGGTGCTGTCCCCCTTCGACCTGGTGCAGCATCCCGTCATTACCCAGCCCACCAACTCGGCCCTGACGCACCTGTACGACGCCTGGTTTGCCGAGCAAGGCATGGGCGTGAAGCGCGTGCTGACCTGCAACAGCCTGGGGCTGGTGGCGCAACTGACCATGCTGGGGCTGGGCATCAGCTACCTGCCGCCCTCGTATTTCGCGCCGCTCACGAGCCGGGGCGATCTGGTGCAGCTGAAGGTTGCCCCCGACCTGCCGCAGGTGCATTACTACGCCGTCTACAAGAAGACCGTCATGAGCCCCCTGGTGGCGAAGGTGATCGAGATGGCGCAGGAAGTCTGCAATTTCGAAGGTGGCGGCAGCTTCATCGGGCCTGCGCAGGCTCACGCCCGCTGAAAGGCCGCTCTCTCCGCGGTTGCCGCAAGACCCGCGCAAGACCCGCGCCGGCGGCGCCAGGCGGCGCCCGTCACGCAACGCCTGCCTAACTTATACAGGCAGGCCTTTGGCGCGCAATATCGCGTCGAACCGTTCCGGATCCGTCGTACCCGCCCGATTGCCCGCGCGGATCTGCGCTTCCTTTTCCAGGTGCAGGCGGGTGCGACGCAACACGTCCCGTGCCTGGGCGGCCGGCACCGCAATGACGCCATCCGCGTCGCCCACGATCACGTCACCGGGCGAGACGGCCAGTCCCGCGCAGGCGATGGCGACATTGATTTCTCCAGGCCCGTCCTTGCTGGGTCCCCGGTGCGTGTGACCCTTGGCAAAGATGGGCATGCCCGGCTCGGCCCACTCCACCCGGTCACGGATGGCGCCATCGATGACCAGGCCCGCCAGGCCCCGGGCCATGCAGGTGGTGCGCATCAGGCCGCCCACCAGCGCCTGCGTGAGATCGCCGCCCCCGTCGATCACCAGCACGTCTCCCGGGCGCACCATCGCGAGTGCCTTGTGGATCATCAGGTTGTCGCCCGGCCGCACGCGGACGGTAAAAGCGTTCCCGCACAACACGGTTTCCAGCCCCGCGTGGTATTGGCGCAAGCCCAGGGTGCCCACATTCCGGCTCATGGCGTCGCCAATCGCGGCCACGGGCAACGCGCGATAGGCGTCCAGCGTCTCGGCGTCGACCCCTGCCGCACGCGGATGGATGCGGTAACCCGCGGGCCACTGGATGGAAGAAGAATCGGCAATCACGTCACTGGTCTCCGTGGCGGCCGCGGGATATCCACCCGCGGCCAGGTGCTTAAAACTGGATGTCGGCCTTCTTGACGAGATCGCCCCACTTCTTGCGATCGGCCTCGAGGAATGCGGCGAACTGCGCCGGGGCGCTGCCCACGGGTTCGATGCCGTCGCGCTCGAAACGCTGCCGGATCTCCGGATCTGCCAGCACACGCGCCATCGCCTGCTGCAAGGTCTTCACCGCGGAGGCAGGCACGCCGGGGCCCGTGCACAGGCCGGTCCAGGGCGAGGGATTGAAGCCGGGCAGGCCCGACTCTTCGGTGGTCGGCAGTTCCGGCAGGCCGGGCAGGCGACGATCGCTGGCCACCGCCAGCGCTTTCAAGGTACCCGCTGAAATATAGGACGCGGAGCTGACAGCCTGGTCGAACATGAGCGACACGAGGCCGCTGGTCAGATCGACCATCGCCTGGCCGGCGCCCTTGTAGGGCACGTGGACGATGTCGATGCCCGCCTGCGCGCGCAGCATTTCCCCTGCCAGGTGCGCCGTCGTGCCGTTACCCGATGAGGCGAAGTTGACCTTGCCCGGGTTGGCCTTGGCGTATTGCAGGAATTCACCCACGTTGGAGACGGGCAACTGCTTGCTGACCAGCATGAGATAGGGCGTGTTGCCAATCTGCGTGACCGGCGTGATGTCCTTGACGTCGAAAGGCATGCGAACGGGCAGGAACGGCTGGATCGACAGCGTGCCGGTGGTGCACATGAACACCATATGGCCATCGGGGGCAGCCTTCACGACGGCGTCAGCCGCGATATTGCCGCCCGCGCCAGGGCGGTTCTCGACCACCACCGACTGCTTCAGCTCGGCCTCGAGCTTGGGCGCGAGCAGGCGGGCGATGATGTCGTTGGAGCCGCCCGGTGCGAATCCCACGATCAGCCTGACGGGCTTGCTTGGAAAATCGGCGGCACGCGCGAACGGCGTTGCCACCGTGAACATCGCCGCGATGGCCGCTGCGCCGGAAATACGTTTCAAGATTGCCTTGGCTGGCATATTTTTCCCCTTGTCGTTGAGATGGTTTTGTGAAATCAACCCAGCTGTGCGCGAGCCTGGGCAATGCGCCGACACCCCTCTTCCAACACCGTTACGCTGGCGGCGAATGAAATGCGGAAATTCGTGTCCACGCCATAGGCGGAGCCTTGCAGCACCGCCAGATTCTGGGCATTGAGCAAATGCAGCACCCATTGCTCGCTGTTTTCCAGCCGGGAGCCATCCGGCAAGGTGGCGCCATACAAGGCATCGCACGCCGGAAACACATAGAAGGCGCCTTCCGGACTGGCGCAGCGGATGCCATCGATGGCATTGAGCGCCTCGACCACGCGGTCCCGCCGCGCCTGGAAGCGTTCGCGGCTTTGCGCGATGAAATCCTGGGGACCGGTCAACGCGGCCAACGCCGCGGCCTGGCTGACGGAGCTGGGATTGGAAGTGCTTTGCGACTGCAGCTTCGTCATGGCCTTGACGAGGGCGACGGGCGCGCCCGCGTAGCCGATGCGCCAGCCCGTCATGGCATACGCCTTCGACACCCCATTGAGCGTCAGGGTGCGCGCCCTGAGCGCGGGCTCGACCTGCGCCAGGGTGTGGAAGACACGACCGTCATACAGCAGATGCTCATAGATATCGTCGGTCAATATCCAGACGTGGGGATGCCTGAGCAGCACCTCGGCCAGCGCCAGCAGGTCGGCCTTCGTGTAATTGGCGCCGCTGGGATTGTTCGGCCCGTTCAGGATCAGCCAACGGGTATTCGGCGTGATGGCGCGCTCAAGCGCCTCGGGCTGAAGCCGGAAGCCATCCTCCGCCCGCGTGTCGACGATCACCGGCGTGCCGTTTGCCAGCAGGGTGATGTCCGGATACGAGACCCAGTAGGGCGCCGGCACGATGACTTCATCGCCGGTATCCACGGTCGCCATGATCGCGTTGAAGATGATCTGCTTGGCCCCTGTACTGACGATGATTTCATCGATGCCGTAATCCAGCCCGTTCTCACGCGCGAACTTGGCCTGGATGGCTTCGCGCAACGCAACGGTGCCCGCCACGTCGGTATAGCGCGTCTGCCCCGCGTTCATCGCACGGAAGGCCGCTGCGCGGATGTGCTCGGGCGTGTCGAAGTCGGGCTCGCCCGACGTCAGGCTGACGATATCCCGCCCCTGGGCACGCAACTGGCGGGCATGTTGCCCGGCCATGGAGCTGGGGGAGGGTTTGATTCGCTGAAGCCTTTCCGCAAGACGCATTGCCGATCCTGAATCCGTTGAACAGTGTCAGGATTATCGATACGATCAGCCTCGTCGGGTTAGCGAGTAATCGGCATACCCGGCCATGCCAAATTGGCAGGATGCCCGGTACGCGCCGCGTACAACCGACTCTGCAGCAATGAATCCCACCTTCAAACAGCTCGAGGCCTTCTATCTCAGTGCGAAACTGGGCAGCCTGAGCGCCGCCGCCGCCACGCTGCACACCACGCAATCCGCCATCTCCAAGCGTGTCGGCGACCTGGAAGCCGAACTCGGCGAGCGGGTGCTCCACCGCAGCAACGCAGGCATCAGCGTCACACCGGTAGGGGAACGCCTGCTACCCATGGCGGAAGAAGCCTTGCGCCTGCGCAAGCGCATGGCGGAGGCCTCAGGCGGGTCCTCCCCGCTCGCGGGCCGGATCCGTATCGGTGTCACCGAATTGACAGCCTTGACCTGGCTTGGCGCACTCATCAGCGCACTGAGCCGCGAACATCCCGGGCTCACGCTGGAACCGCGCGTGGCGCCCGGGCTGCAACTGATCGAACAGTTGCGTCAGCATGAACTCGACATGGCCATCGTGCCCGGCAACTATTGGGGCGACGAGTTCCGCCTGATCAGCGTCGGGGTCGTGGAGAACCTGTGGATGGCGAGTCCGGCCCTGGGCGTGCCCGACACGCCGATGCGGCCGCGGGATTTCGCGCTCTACCCATTCCTGGAGCAGTCGCATGACTCCAGCAAGAGCCGGTACTACCGTCCCTGGCTGGAAGAACATGGATTCCAGTTCAATCGTGTCTTCTCGACCAACAGCCTGGCGGTGCTTGGCGAGTTGACCATCGACGGCTTTGGCATCAGCCAGCTGTGCCCGGCCTATTTCCGCCCTGAACTGGATGCCGGGCTGCTGAGGATCGTCTACAGCCATCCCATGCCTCCGCCCATGACCTACAGCGCCGTCTTCCACCAGGACACGCTGGACGAAAGGAAGGAGATCATTGCCCGGCGGGCATCCGAGCTGTGCGATTTTTCCCGGCGCCGGCGCTTGACCGGCTGACCGCGGGCGTCGGGCATGGCGGCCTCGCCGGGTTCGGCACCAGTCGCGTTACGCGACGATACTGACTTTTCACCGCTGTAAGCGGTTGAATCAATCTGCCCCATCGCGCGCGCGGCCTCCTAAGATGCTGGGCATGATTGCACCTGCCTCCCCCCCCGTCCGCCCTTTTCCCCCACCCCGTTCGATGCGTTCCCGCTGGCAGCCGCGCCTGCTTGCCGCCGCCCTGGCGGCCGCCTGCGCCGGTCCCGGACTCGTGCTGGCCGATACCGTCTGGCTGCAGAACGGCGACCGCCTGAGCGGCAAGATCCGCCTGCTGGACGCCGGCAAGCTGAGCCTGGAGACCGATTACGGCGGCACCATCACGCTGGACTGGAAGAAGGTCAAGACGCTGGAGAGCAGCGAAGAGATCCTGGTGCGCGACGAAGCCCTGAAGGACGAATACCTGGCCAAGCTGCAACGCGCAGAACCCGGGCATGTGATCGTGGCCACCAGCGAAACGCAGCAGACCAAGCCGCTGCCCGAACTCGACCAGGTCATGCGCCCGCGCCCCTTCATCAACGACGCCATCTGGAAAGGCTCCATCGACATGGGGCTGAATCACAAGACGGCCTCCACCAAGACCGAGGACTACAGGCTCGATGCCGACACCGAGTTGCGCCACGGCCGCTGGCGCCACCAGGGCTCGGTCGACTACGAGCGCAAGAAGGACAACAACCAACTCACCGGCGACAAGTACGCCCTGTCGGCATCCAGCGACCACTTCATCAGCGACAAGTTCTTCTGGCAGGGACGCGGGCTGTACCGCCGCAACAAGATCGAGGACCTGTCGCGCCAGGCGGGCCTGGGCACCGGCCCGGGCTACCAGTTCTGGGACGACGAGCTGGGTGCGTTCTCATTGACCGGCCTGCTCGGCCGCATGAACTACCGCTACCGCGATGGCGCCTCGGACGAGTTCTACGCCGCCAGCGTCCGCTGGGACTACAAGCGCTATCTGTACAGCCAGCGCCTGGAGCTCTTCACCGCGGGCGAAGTGATGCGTCCGCTGGACAACGCGGCCGACATCAGCCTGGACGCCGCCGCCGGCGTGCGCTACCGCATGACCGACTGGGTGTCGTGGTTCCTGACGTACTCGCGCAACCAGGTAAGCGGCGGGCGCCAGAGCCTGAACGAGAAACGCGTCACGACCGGCCTGGGCCTGACCTGGTAGATCCGGGCCGGCACATGGTTATTCGAATTATTTATTTTGCGCATTATTTTTTGAATTTATCATGCAAAAAATGATTCGAACCCTGTGCTGGCGCCCTTCGTGGGACCAGCCGTCGCATGACGGAGCCCCCCATGCCCAGCCTGCCAGGCGCCCTGCGCGGCGACGCGCCGCCCGCCACCGTTACGGCACAAGCGCCCATTGCACGGCGGCGCCTGCCGCAACCCCACCTCGGTGAGCGCGCGCTGGCCCTGATCTCCTGGGCCGTACCCTGCCTGTTGCTGCTCGTGTGGGAAGGACTGGCCCGCGCGGGGTTTCTTTCCCCACAAGTCCTGCCGGCCCCCAGCCGCGTCCTCGACTCCGCGTTGGCGCTGATCCGTGAAGGCCGGCTGCTGACGGACCTGGGGGTCAGCCTGTTGCGGGCCATCGTGGGCTTCGCCATCGGCGGCGCCATCGGGTTCTCGCTGGGCACCGCGGTGGGCTTCTCCCGCCTGGCCGAAGCCTTCCTTGACCGCAGCATCCAGATGGTCCGTGCCATTCCCTTCCTCGCGCTGCTGCCGCTGGTCATCGTCTGGTTCGGCGTGGACGAAGGAGGAAAGATCTTCCTGGTGGCGCTGGGCGTGGCCTTCCCCATCTACATCAACACCGTGCTGGGCATCCGGCAGGTCGATCCCAAGCTGGTGGAACTGGGCCGCGTCATCGGGCTTGGCACCGGCCAGCTCATCCGCCGCATCATCCTGCCCGGCGCGCTGCCCTCGATCCTGACGGGCGTTCGCTACGCGATCGCCACCGCGTGGCTGGCGCTGGTGGTGGCCGAGACCGTCGCCACCACATCCGGCATCGGCTTTCTCGCCATGGACGCGCGGGAGTTCCTGCGCACCGACATCATCGTGCTGGCCATCTTGATCTACGCCCTCATCGGCGTGCTGGCCGACGCCATTGCCCGCCAACTGGAACGGCGGCTCCTGTCGTGGCACGCCAACTACGCCCGCAGGAGCTGAGCATGGGACAGACACACGCAGGTACCCAACGCGCGGACCGCGCGGACCGCGCCGTCCAGGTCCGGGGACTGGTCCGGCGTTACGGCGAGCGCGCAGTCATCCAGCACCTGGACCTGGATATCGACCGCGGCGAGTTCGTCGCGCTCCTGGGCGAAAGCGGCTGCGGCAAGACCACGCTGCTGCGCGCGCTGGCGGGCCTGGACCCGGTGGACGGCGGACGCATTGCCGGCCCGCGCCAGCCCGCGGTGGTATTCCAGGAGCACCGCCTGCTGCCATGGGACAGCCTGTGGCGCAACGTCTCGCTGGGCCTGGCGGACGCGGAGGGGCGAAGCCGCGCGCAAGCCGCACTTGCCGAGGTCGGCCTGGGAGAGCGGCTCGAGGACTGGCCGCGCAATCTTTCTGGTGGCCAGGCGCAACGCGTGGCGCTGGCCCGCGCGCTGGTGCGCGAACCGCAACTGCTGCTGTTGGACGAACCGTTTGCGGCGCTGGACGCGCTGACCCGCATCAAGATGCATGGACTCATCCGGCAGCTGGTCGCGCGCCACCAGCCCGGCGTGCTTCTCGTCACGCACGACGTGGACGAGGCCATCGCGCTGGCCAGCCGGGCGCTCATCATGCGCGACGGGATGATCGCTGCCTCGTACACGATATCGCCGCAGGCCAACCTGCGCCGGAGCCATCCCGACGCCGTGGCGCTGCGCGACGCCCTGCTGGCCGAACTGGGCGTACAGGCCCCCTCCGCCCAGGCGGCCTGAGCCCCCCCGACTCCCCTTCCTGCTTGCCGCGCCTGCGCGGCGGGCCTCGCTCACCCTGGAGATACCCGCGACATGGCTGCACACCCCCTGGACCCCAACCGCTTGCGGCGCACCCTGCTCAAGGGCACCGCCTCGGCGGCGCTGGCAGCGCCCGCCTGGCCCCTGCTCGCGCAGGAGAAACGACCGGGCCGCAAGACCGACACCGTGCGTGTCGGCTACGGACGCGGCGGCCTGCCGCTCATCGCCAAGCAGCGCGGCGAATTCGAAAAGACCCTGACCGCGCAGGGCATCAAGGTGCAATGGGTTGGCCCCTTCCCCAACCACGCCCCGTCGCTGCAAGCGGTCACCGGCGGCAGCGCCGACTTCGGTTTCTGGGGCAGCTCCACGCCCGCACTGGCCGCCATCATCGCGGGGTCGCCGCTCGTCTTCACGCAATTCGCCACCTATGAACCGCGCAGCACGGCCATCATCGTGAAGCCCGACGCCGGGATCCACCGGGTCGAGGACCTGGTCGGCAAATCCGTGGCGGTGAATCGTTCAGGCCTGGGAGAGTTCCTGCTGGTGGCGGCCCTGGAGAAGCACGGCATCGCGCGCGACAAGGTGCGCTTCGTCTACCTGAATCCGCCCGACGCGGCGCCCGCGTTCACGCAAGGCAAGGTGGACGCGTGGTCGATGTGGTCGCCGCAGGTCGACATCGCCCGCGAGGCCACCCAGGCGCGCGACATCTTCCTGGAAGGACGGGACCTGAGCTTCCTGATCGACTTCAGCTCGCTCCTCACCACGCGTCAGTTCGCCCAGGACAACCCGGCGCTCGTGCGCGCAGTCATCGATGCCTATGCCCAGGACGCCGCGTGGATCAACGGCAACACCCTGGCCGCGCAGACGCTGGCGCAGAAGGAAGGCGGCTATGCCGATGCGGTGCGCGACAAGCTGGTGGACTACCGCCAGCAGTGGGACTTCCACGAGGTGGACGATGCCGCCTTCCTGGACAAGTTCCAATTCGCCGCGGACTGGCTGTCCGAGCGCAAGATCCTGACGCAGGCCATCAAGGTGCGCGATCACCTGGTGCGCGTCTGACGCGGCTTGGCGGCGGCATGGGCGATCATTTCACCGCCACGCACTGGGGCGTCTACCTGCCCCGGGTCGAGGACGGGCGGGTCGTCGCGCTGACGCCCGCGCCCTGGGACGCCTCGCCCTCCCCCATCGGCGAGTCCGTGCCCGGCGCCATCGATGGCCCCGCCCGCGTGCGCAGGCCCGCCGTGCGAGCGGGCTTCCTGGACCCTGGCACTCGCCGCGCCAGCGCGGCCCTGCGCGGCCAGGACGCCTATGTGGAAGTGCCCTGGGACGAGGCGCTCGACCTCGCCGCGGGCGAGCTGGCACGCGTGCGCGGCACGCATGGCAATGGCGCCATCTTTGGCGGCAGCTATGGCTGGTCGAGCGCGGGGCGCTTCCACCACGCGCAAGGACAGCTGCACCGCTTCCTGAACGCCTTCGGCGGCTACGTCGCCAGCCGCGACAGCTACAGCCTGGGTGCCGGCCGCGTGCTGATGCCGCACATCGTGGCCGACATGGACACGCTGCTGCGCGAGCACACATCCTGGGACGTGCTGGCAGAACATTGCGAACTGTTCGTCTGCCTTGGCGGCCTGCCGCTCAAGAATGCGCAGGTCAGCCCGGGCGGCGCCAGCGACCACCTGCTGCCCACCGCCCTGCGCCGGCTCTCCGAACGCGGCGTGCGTTTCATCAACGTGAGTCCCGTGCGCGATGACCTGCAGGGTGTCGCGCAGGTGCAATGGCTGCCCATCCGTCCCGGCGGCGACACGGCCTTCCTGCTTGCGATCGCCCATGTACTGTTCCACGAAGGGCTGGCGGACGAGAGCTTCCTCGCCACCCACACCACCGGCTGGACGACGCTGCGCGACTACGTGCTGGGCCACAGCGATGGCCAGCCCAAAACGCCCGCCTGGGCCGCCTCCCGCACCGGGCTGGCCGCGCAAGACATCGCCGCGCTCGCGCGTGAAATGGCCTCGCGCCGCACCCTGATCAACACCGCCTATTCCCTGCAGCGCGCCTGGCGCGGTGAGCAGCCATTCTGGATGACGGTGGCCGTGGCCGCCTTGTTGGGCCAGATCGGCCTGCCCGGCGGCGGCTTCGGACTGGGCTACGGCTGCATGAACAACACAGGCAGCGGACGCGCGCCGTTCTCTGGCCCGCGCCTGCCCCAAGGACACAACCCGGTCCAGGACTTCATCCCCGTCGCGCGCGTGGCCGACATGCTGCTGCGGCCCGGCCAGGCCTATGACTACAACGGGCAGGCCTTGCGCTATCCCGACATCCGCCTGATCTATTGGGCAGGCGGCAACGCCTTCCACCATCATCAGGACCTGTACCGATTGGCGCGGGCATGGCGTCGCCCCGAGACCATCATCGTGCACGAGCAATACTGGACCGCCCAGGCTCGCCACGCGGACATCGTGCTGCCGGCGACGACGTTCCTGGAACGCGACGACATCGGCAGCAGCGCCTCGGACCGCTACCTGATTGCCATGAAGGCCGCGATCCCGCCCATTGCCGAGGCGCGGGATGACTACGCCATCCTGTCGGCGCTGGCGCGACGCCTGGACTGCGAGGAGGCGTACACGGAGGGCCGCGATGCGGGCGCGTGGCTGCGCCTGCTGTACGACGCCTCGCGCGAGCGCGCGCGGTCGCATGGCATCGAACTGCCCGCCTTTGACGCATTCTGGCAGGCCGGGCGGTTCGAAGTGCCCTTGCCCGCGCGCCCGATGGTGCTGCTGGAGGACTTCCGCCGCGACCCGGCGGCCTCGCCCCTGCCCACCCCTTCCGGACGCATCGAGCTGTATTCGGCGCGCATCGCGGGCTTCGGCTACGACGATTGCCCTGGCCATCCGGCCTGGTTCGACCCGCCCGGGACGTCCTATCCCCTGCACCTGTTGTCCAACCAGCCTGCCACCCGCCTGCACAGCCAGTACGACCATGGCGCGCTCAGCCGCGCCTCGAAGATCCAGGATCGCGAGCCGCTCACCATGAATCCGGAGGACGCCCGACCGCGCGGCATCGCCGATAGCGACATCGTGCGCGTGCACAACGGGCAAGGCGCTTTCCTGGCGGCGGCCCGCCTGAGCGAAGGCATCCGCCAGGGCGTGGTCCAGATCGCCACCGGCGCCTGGTACGACCCGCTGACGCCAGGCGCCGCGCGCGGCCTGGACAAGCACGGCAATCCGAACGTCGTGACGCAGGACATCGGCGCCTCACGCTTGAGCCAGGGCTGCGCCGCGCAGAGCACCTCGGTGGAGATCACCCGCTGGGACGGACCCTTGCCGCCGATAACGGCCTTCGTGCCGCCAGCAGGCATCGCCATGCCACCGCCACGGCGTTGAGCATGCAAGGCTGGCGCAAGGCCAGCCACAGGCAGGTCAGATCACGCGAAAGGCATGCGTGCCGTCGCGGCCCAACTGCTCGACCAGGCCAAACTCCCAGTCCAGGTAGCCCTGCATCGCCTCGCGCGGCGCATCCGTCCCCTCGTAGGGGCGACGGTAGCGGTCCGTGCGCGGCGAGGCCAGCCACTCCTCGCCTTGCCGCAAGGAATGGCCCGCCGCGACCCAGGCGGCAGTGCCGCCCTCCAGCACGAACACCGGCACATCGGTCAGGGCGCGGGCGTCGCGCGCGGCAAAGCGCGCCAGCAGGCTCGAGCCGCAGGTGAAGACGTAGCGATGCACGGAAGGCGAGGCCGCGAGCGCGGCGGCCAGCTGTGCACGCAATGCAAAGCCCGCGCCGGGGATATGCCCTTTCACATAATTGGCGCTGGTGGTGAAATCCAGCACTGCCGTGCCCCCCTCTTCCAGCCACGCGGCAAGCCGCCCGGCGTCGATGGTGTCGGCCTTGGGTGGCGGGGCAGCCTGACGCTGCCAGGGCCCGGCCAGGCGGGCCGCATCCTCGGGCACGGCATCGAGCACATGGACCTCCCAGCCCATCTGCGCCAGCCACGACGCGCTCATGTTGGCGCGCACGCCATCGTCATCGGCCAACACCACGCGCGCGCCGCGCACCGGCAAAACATGATCGGTCTCCTGCACCAATTGCCCGCCCGGCGCACTGGCGAAGCCCGGCAGGTGGCCGGCCTCGTATTCTTCGGGCGTACGCACATCCAGCCAATACACGTTGCGGTCCGGCGCCTCCAGCGTGGCCAGCGACGACCAGTCGACGCGCCGCACGCCCGCCTTGTCGGCCACGCGCCGTGCATCGGCGCGTGCCTGCACGCGCGTGGCTTCACTGGGCTCGGGGTGGCGGCGCGTTGCGCCACGGTCCAGCACCTGCCCGGCCAATGTCCAACCGATGGTGCCGTTGCGCAGCGCGTAGACCGGATTCGGAATGCCCGCGTTCACCAGGGACTGCGTGCCGATGATGCTGCGCGTACGTCCCGCGCAGTTCACGATGACGCGCGTGGCAGGGTCCGGCGCCAGTTCGCGAACGCGCAGCACGAGTTCCGCGCCGGGCACGCTGGTCGCGCCGGGGATGCTCATCGTGTGGTATTCGTCATAGCGGCGCGCATCCACCACCACCAGATCGGACCTCCCGTCGATCAGCGCCTTGACCTCCTCGGCGCCAAGCGAAGGCGTGTGACGCTCGGCCTCGACCCACTCACCGAAAGCCTTGCTGGGCACGTTCACATCCCGAAAGACCTCCCCGCCAGCGTCGATCCAGCCTTGAAGACCGTCCGCAAGCACATGCACGTTGCCGTAGCCCAGCGCCTTCAACACACCTGCCGCGCGCGGCGCAAGATCGCCGCTGACGTCGTCATGGCCGTAAACCACGATCAAGGTGTCGCGCCGGGGGATGCGCGACCACGCCTCCAGTTCAAGGCGCGACAAGGGAAAGTTTGCCGCCCACAACGGGTGCGCCTGGGCGTAGGGGTCTTCCTCTCGCACATCGATCAACGCGATCTCCGTGCCTTGCAGCAAGGCTCGACGGACATCCAGGCAGGACAGGGCGGACAGGGAATCGGCAGCTTGGCTCATGGGGTCACGATGTCTTGGAAAGGTCCCAGATATTGGGCAGGAAGTCGTTGGAATAACCGGAGATGAAGGGCTTGCTCGTACCGTCGGCCTCGTACACCGCGCGGCGCACCGCGCCGATGTTCGCGCCATAGACATGGATGCTGATGGACACCCTGTCCTCGTAGGCATTGCGAACCTGATGGATGTCGCCCACGCGCGGCGATACCGCCTCGACCTGGCCTGGCGACAGGCGCACCGCCGGCCCCGCCTGCGTCAGCGTGCCGTCGGGCGCCCGGCGAAAGGGTTGGGAATACTCGGCGCCACGCAACATGCCGATGAGCCCCCACACCGTATGGTCATGCACGGGCGTGCGCTGGCCCGGCCCCCAGACGAAGCTGACGACGGAGAAACGCTCCGCCGAATCGGCATGCAGCAGGTACTGGCTGTAGCGCTGGGGATGAGGCTGCGCACAAGACACGGGCAACCAGTCGTCGCGCGCCACCAGCCGTCCCAGCAACACCCCGCCGTCCCGCAGGATGGCGGCTTCGTCCGGCTTGCGGGCAAGCAGCCCAGCCAGGTCCTTGACGAATGCGCGCAACGGCGCGGCGGAACGTAGCGGTTCGATGTCGGGCATGGGCAGCGCCTGTCGTTTGGGATATGATTATTTTGGAAATTTTCAGAAGAAAATCATTCTTTTCACGCATGAAAATAGACGATATCGAGGCTTTCGTAGCGGTGGTGCGCTGCCACTCCCTCAGCCAGGCCGCGCAGGAACTCGGCCTCACCCAACCCGCCATCACCCGCCGTATCCAGAGCCTCGAGGAAGTCCTCGGCGTGGAACTGCTGGATCGGAACACCAAGCCGCCCAAACCCACTGAAATCGGCCTGCGCGTACGGGAGCAATGCCGTGCCGTTCTTCAGGAGATCGACACGCTGCGTGAACTGGTCGCGGCCGACCTGCCGCCTTCCGGCGGCTTGCGGCTGGGCCTGACGCAGGGCATCGGCGAAGTGGCCCTGCTCGACGTGCTGCAAGACCTGCGCAGCACGTGGGAAGGGTTGTCGCCCCAGGTTGCCACGGGCCTGAGCGGGCGCGCGCTGCTCGAACGCGTCGAACGCGAGGAACTCGATGCCGCCATCGTCTTCCTGGCGCGCGGCATGCAGATCCCCAAATCGCTGGAGGGCCGCCGCCTGGCCTCGACCCGGCTCGTGGTGGTGGGGCGCCGCGCGGACTGGACCCGCAAGCAATACACGCTGGCGGACTGCAGCGCCCACGGCTGGGCGCTGAACCCCGATGGCTGCGGTTTCCGCGCCAGCCTGAAGCGCGCGCTCGCCGCGCAGAGCCTGCCTTTCCACGTGAAGCTGGACACCTATGGCCGCGACCTGCAGTTGCAGAGCGTGGCGCAAGGCCAGGGGCTGGGCCTGGTTCCCCTGCCCCTGCTGGCCCACAGCGCCCACCGCGACGCGCTGACCGTGGTGCCGGTGAAGGACTTCAAGCTGTCCATCGACCTGTGGCTGGCCCATGGGCCCGCGCTGGGCCGGCGCCAGGACCCGGTGGCACGCTTCGGTGCCTGCATCGCGGACATCTTCGAACGCCTGGACGCTCATGCGCCGGGCCTGGCCGCCTGATGCGCCACGAACGCCGCCTGCCCGGCGGCGGCCAGGACCGTGTCGTCCTGCGGCGTGTGCACCCGCCCGCATAGCACGTCGCGATAATGGCGCTCCAGGGGATTCCCACGACTCAGCCCAGGATTGCCGGAAAGACGCAACGCACGCTCCACCGCCTCGATCGCCCGTGACGTCACGTTGAACTTCAGCAGGCCGCTGTCGGCCGGGGATGGCGGCTCGCCCGCGTCCACGCGCAGTGCCGCCAGGTCCAGCATGGCCGCGTTCGCCGCGAGCAAGGCCTCGATCTCGCCCACCTGCTCCTGCACACGCGGCAGGGTGCTCAACGGCCTGCCCAGGTTGGCCGGAGACCGACCGGCCAGGAAACCCAGCAGCCAATCGCGCCCGGCCCGGGCCACGGCGTCATACAAGGTACCCAGCAACACGCTCATCCAGGCCTGCTGGATGGCGTGCCCCTCACGGTCAGCGGTGCTGGCCCGTTGTGGCGTCCAGTCCTCTGGCGCACGCAGATCCACCGCATGCTCGAACGGCAGCGACACATCATCGAAGATCACTTCGTGGCTACCGGAGGCGCGCAAGCCCAGGTGGTTCCAACTCTCCACCACACGCAAGCCCGCCTGCCCCGCCCGGCGCTCCACCAGGAAAACACCCGTGCGTGGCTGCGCCTCGTCGGTGCGTGCCCAGACGGCCAGCCAGCGCAAGGCCGGTATGCCCGTGGCGTAAAGCTTGTGGCCGGAGAGCCGCCAGCCCTGTCTGTCGCGGCGGGCCACCGTCGCGGGCAGCCCGCCGCGCGCGGGCGTGCCCAGCTCGGGTTCCACGCGCAAGGCATTGATGAGCGCGCCCTCGCGGGCCGCCGACACCAGCACGCGATCCTGCACGCCGCGCGGCCATCGGCTCCCCGGACAAGACAACTGACGATGCTGCAGGTAAGTCATGACGAGCACGAGCGCCGTGGCGGGTTCGGCATGCGCCACGGCCTGGATCACATTGCGGCAGGCTGACAACCCGGCGCCCTTTCCGTGCGGCGCGGGCGCCGCGTAGGCGATCAGTCCCGCCTCGTGCAGCAGGGGGAAATTGCCATGGGGAAAAGCGCCCTCGCGGTCCAGCGCGTCGGCGCCGGCCGCAAGGCGAGGCCCCAAGGCATGTGCCGCAATGCGACCCGCATCGATCGCCCGATCACAGGCATGAGGAAGGTCAGCGAGAGAAGGCAGGGACATGGCGGGCAGGCGCGCGGCACGGCAAGAGGAAAGCGTCCTAGGTTAGCCGCCGATCCGCCCCGCCATAACGATGCATTTCGCATATGCAGCGCAGGATTAATTATTTAATTCATGCATAACCATCACCTACGATTATTCAATCAATGACGCAAGGCGGAGCGCCGGCGCGTCTTCATTCCAGCCAGACGGCAAAGGCGTTTCCATGAGCATAGACATCATCGGCATGATCCAGAGCCAGCATCAGTCGGAGATCCACCCCAAGCAGGGCCCCGTGGTCGACCGAGACTACGTGCGGGACTTCGCGCAAGCGCACGAGGCCGCGGGCTTCGACCGCATTCTCGTTCCTCACCATTCCACCGGCCCCTCGGCGCTGCTCACCATCTCGTATGCCGCCACGGTGACCGAGCGCATCCACTTCATGCTGGCCCACCGCCCCGGTTTCGTGGCACCGACGCTCGCCGCGCGCGAGATCGCCACCCTGGACCAGTTCACGGGTGGACGGCTGGGCGTGCACTTCATCTCGGGGGGGTCGGACACGGAACAGCGGCGCGACGGGGACTACCTGGACCACGATGAGCGCTATGCGCGCACCGACGAGTACCTGGGCCTGCTGCGCCGCCTGTGGACCGCCGACAAGCCTTTCGACCACACGGGCCGCTATTACCGTTTCGAGGGCGCCTATTCCGAAGTCAAGCCCGCCCAGCAGCCGCACGTGCCCATCTTCTTCGGCGGCGCATCGGAAGCCGCGCTTCCGGTGGCTGGCAAGCACGCCGATATCTATGCGTTGTGGGGCGAGTCGCGCGAGCAGGTGCGCGAACTGACCACGCGCGTACAGGCCGAGGCGGCGCGCCATCAGCGCCAGGTACGCTTCTCGATATCGTTCCGCCCCATCCTGGCCGACACCGAAGAGAAGGCCTGGGCGCGGGCCGACAGCATCCTTTCCCAGGCGCGCGCGCTGCGCGAAAAAGCGGGGCTCGTCTCGGAAGGGCCGCAACAGAGCGAAGGCGCGCGACGCCTGCTGGCGGCTGCCGACCAGGGCTCGCGCGTGGACGAACGCCTGTGGACGGAAATCGCGAAACTGACCGGTGCGCGTTCGAACTCCACCGCGCTGGTCGGCACACCCGAGCAGGTGGCCGACGCCTTGCTGTACTACTACGACCTTGGCGTCAGCACCTTCCTCATCCGCGGCTTCGATCCGCTGGAAGACGTGGCGGACTACGGCCGCGAACTGATACCGCGCTTGCGCGAGGGCGTGAAGGCACGCGGCAACGCACAAGGACGCAAGGTGGCATGATGAAGACGAATCGCCTCTTGCTGAATCGCCTCTTGCACCGCCTGGCCCTGGGCGCCTCGATCCTCACCCTCTTCGCCGGCATGCCTGCGGCGGCCCAGGACCACGGCGCCTGGCCTCAGCGCCCACTCAAGCTCATCATTCCCTTCCCGCCCGGCGGTGCCGCCGACACGATCGGCCGCACCATCGCCACCGAACTGGGTGCGCAATTGGGCCAACCCATCGTGGCGGAAAATCGACCCGGCGCGGGCACCGCCATCGCGGCGGAAGCCGCTGCACGCGCCGCCCCGGATGGCTACACGCTCTCGCTGGCCACGACCGGGCAACTCACCATCCTGCCCGCCTTGCGCAGCGACCTGCCTTTCGACCCCGTGCGCAGCTTCACACCCATCGGACTTGTCGCGGAAGTCCCGTATATCGTGTCCGTGGCCGCCAGCGCGCCCGACCAGGACCTTGCATCGCTCGTCGCGCGCGCGGGGCGGCAGGGCGAGGTCGTCAGCTACTCCTCCTGCGGAACCGGAACCGTCTGCCACCTGGCCGGCGAGCTGCTGGGCACGGTCAGCGACACGAAACTGCTGCATGTGCCATTTGCCGGCAGCGCCCCCGCCATCCAGGCAGTGCTGGGCGGCCACGTGCAGGTCGCCGTGGACACCGCCGCCGTGCAGGCGCCGCATATCCGCGCAGGCACCCTGCGGCCGCTGGCACTGAGCAGCACCACGCGCAGCGCGGCGCTGCCCGACGTGCCTACCGCGGCGGAAGCCGGCCTGCCGGGCTTCATCGCCACATCCTGGTTCGGCGTGGTGGTTCCGTCCGGCACGCCCGAACCCGTGGCCGCCCGACTGAGCGCAGCGCTGCAGCAGGCACTATCGCAAGCACGGGTAAAACAGACTTTCGACGGGCTGGGCTTGACCGCCCTGGATGGCAAGCCGGCGACATTCTCCACCCAGATCCAACAGGACCTGCAGAAGTGGAATCAGGTCGTCAAGACGGCAAGCGTCACCATCGAATAGCGAACCCGTGGCAACGCCCGTCTTGCACGGGCAGCGAAAGGCAGCCGGGGCCGAGGACTGGCGCCCAGCACAGGCGCGCGGCCTCAGATGACCCGGAAACCGTGCGTGCCGTCGCGGCCCAATTGCGCGACCAGCCCGAACTCCCAGTCCAGGTAGCCCTGCATGGCCTCGCGCGGCGCGTCGGTGCCTTCATAGGGCCGGCGATAGCGGTCGACACGCGGCGAGGCCAGCCATTCCTCGCCCTGCCGCGTGGGCAGGCCCGCCGCCAACCACGCCGCCGTGCCGCCTTCCAGCACGAAGACGGGCGCATCGGTCAGCGCTTGCGCATCGTGCGCGGCGAAGCGCGCCAGCAGGCTCGATCCGCAGGTGAAGACGTAGCGGCGTGCCTCGGGCGTCGCCCCCAGCACGGCGGGTAGTTGCGCGCGCACCGCGAAGCCGGCGCCGGGAATATGCGCCTTGACGTAGTTGGCGCTGGCCGTGACGTCCAGCAACACGGTGCCCCCCTCCTGCTGCCAGCGTTGCAGTTGCTCGGCAGTGACGGTGTCGACGCGCGGCACCTCGGGATGCGGACGCAGCCAGGGGCCGACCTCGAGTTCGGCGGTGGCAGGCACATCGTCCACCACGTAGGTTTCCCAACCCATCTGCGCCAGCCACGAAGCGCTCATGTTGGCGCGCACGCCATCGTCGTCGACCAGCACCAGGCGCGCGCCGCGCACCGGCGCAACATGGTCCGTTTCCTGCACCAGCTGGCCGCCCGGCGCACTGGCAAAGCCCGCCAGGTGGCCGATCTCGTATTCCTCGGGCGTGCGCACATCCAGGCGATAGACGGTGCGTCCGGGCACGTCCAGCGACGCCAGATCCTCCCAGCGCACCCGCCGCACGCCTGCGCGATCCGCCACGCGGCGCGCATCCGCCCGCGCCACGGCATGCGTGCCGACGCTCACCTCGGGATGCTGGCGCGTGGCGCCGTGGTCCAGCGCCTGGCCCGCCAGCGTCCAGCCGATGGTGCCGTTGCGCAAGGCCGCCACCGGATTCGGAATGCCCGCGTTCACCAGCGATTGCGTGCCGATGATGCTACGCGTGCGGCCCGCGCAGTTGACGATGACCTGCGTGGCCGGATCTGGCGCCAGCTCGCGGATGCGCAGCACCAGCTCCGCGCCCGGCACGCTGGTCGCGCTGGGGATGCTCATGGTGTGGTATTCGTCGTAGCGGCGCGCATCCACCACCACCACGTCGGCGCGCGCATCGATCATGGCCTTCACTTCCTGCGCGCTGAACGACGGGGTGTGGCGCTCGGCCTCGACCAGTTCGCCGAAGGACTTGCTGGGCACGTTCACGTCGCGGAAGAGCTCTCCGCCCGCGTCGCGCCACCCTTGCAGGCCGCCCGCCAGCGCATGCACGTCGGTATAGCCCATCGCATGCAGGGTCTGCACTGCACGCGGCGCAAGGTCGCCCGTGACATCGTCATGGCCGTACACCACGATGCGCGTGTCGCGGCGCGGAATGCGGGGCCACGCGTCCAACTCCAGCCGCGACAGCGGAAAATTCGCCGCCCACAAGGGGTGTTCCTGCGCAAAGGGGTCTTCCTCGCGCACATCGATCAATGCGATTTCCTCGCCTTGCAGCAAGGCATGGCGGACGTCCTGGAAGGACAGGGTGGACAACTTGGAAGCAGTTTGGCTCATAAGGGTGTCACGACGCTTTGGAAAGGTCCCAGATATTGGGCAGGGTCTCGTTGGAATAGCCGGAGATGAAAGGCTTGCGGGTGCCATCGGGCGCATAGACCGATCGGCGCACCGCGCCGATGTTGGCGCCATAGACATGGATGCTGATGGACACCTTGTCTTCGTGGGCGTTGCGCACCTGGTGGATGTCGCCCACGCGGGGCGAGACGGGTTCGACCTGGCCGGGCGCGAGCAGCACTGCCGGCCCGTCCTCGGCCAGCTGGCCGGCGCCGTCGAGGCAATAGGGCTGGGAATATTCCCCGCCCCGCAGCATGCCGATCAGGCCCCAAACGGTATGGTCATGCACGGGCGTGCGCTGGCCGGGGCCCCATACGAAGCTCACCACCGAGAAGCGCTCGGCGGAATCGGCATGCAGCAGGTATTGGGTGTAGCGCTCGGGGTGAGGCTGCGCACAGGCGTCGGGCAGCCAGTCGTCGCGGGCGACCAGGCGGCCCAGGAGGTGGCCGCCTTCGCGCAGCAGCGTGGGCTCGCCAGGCTCGCGCGCGAGCAGCGCGGCCATGTCCATGACGAAAGCCCGCAGGGGCGCAAGGGAACAGGACGTATCTGGCATGGGCGGCACCGGTGGACCAGGGCCCCCGATTATGGAGCTTTCGCCGGATGCGTGCATCCGGCGTCGCGCTCGAGACCATGCCCGCCCGGCGAGCCGCGCTCAGAACCGATAGGAGAACCTGGCCGCCACACCGCGATCCTGCAGGCGTGAGCCGACATGGCCCGCGTCATACATCCTCACAAGCGCGTTACAACCACTCGCTACACTGCGAACCTCTGAAACATTGAAAAAATTCCACCATGGCAGGCAGTAGTTTCTTTGCGCTCTTCGACGACATTGCGTTGCTGCTGGACGACGTGGCGGCCATGAGCAAGGTCGCGCTCAAGAAATCGGCGGGTGTACTGGGCGATGACCTGGCCCTGAACGCGCAACAGGTCACTGGCGTTCCGGTCAACCGCGAACTGCCCGTCGTCTGGGCGGTGGCCAAGGGCTCGCTCATCAACAAGGCCATCCTGGTGCCCGCCGCGCTGCTGATCAGCGCCTTTTCGCCTTGGCTGGTGACACCGCTGTTGATGCTGGGCGGCGCCTTTCTTTGCTATGAAGGCTTCGAGAAGGTCATGCACAGGTTCCTGCACGCCAAGGACAGTGACCACGCCGCGCGCGTGAAGGCCTTGCAGGACCCCGACGTGGATATCGTTGCCTTCGAGAAGACCAAGATCAAGGGCGCGATCAGAACAGACTTCATCCTGTCGGCGGAAATCATCGCCATCGCCTTGGGCGCCGTCGCCGGCGCAAGCCTGCTGACGCAGGCGCTGGTGCTCTCCAGCATTGCGCTGCTGGTCACGGTGGGCGTCTATGCCCTGGTGGCCGGCATCGTCCGGCTGGACGACTGGGGCATTGCCCTGAGCCAGCGCGGCTCGGCATTCAGCCAGCGTCTGGGCCGCAGCATCGTCGCCGCGGCGCCTTATCTGATGAAGACGCTGTCTATCGTGGGCACGGCTGCGATGTTCATGGTGGGTGGCGCGATCCTGGTGCACGGCGTGCCCGCCATTGCTCATGCCGTCGAAGCGACGGTTGCGGCGGTCGGGACAAGCGGCCTGGCGCAAGGCGCCGTCGGCATCCTGCTGGAAGCCGGAGTGGGGGTCGTGGCCGGCGGGATCATCGTCGGCGTGGTGGTGATCGCGAAGAAAATGCTGGGACGGGGCGACTGAGACATGCCCATAAAGCAAACAGCCCGCTTGCCGTCGGCAAGCGGGCTGTTCTCAGAGGCTGAAACTGCCGGGCTTGGGCGCGATCAGAACGGAATATCGTCATCCATATCGGCCAGATTCGTCGCGGCGGGCGAGCTGGGCTGCGCCGCCGGGCGGGGCGCCGGCGCCGACTGCTGCGGACGCTGGCGCGGCGCCGACGATTCGCCACCGCCGTAGCCACCGCCCTCACCGCCGCCACCACCTTCACGGCCACCCAGCATCTGCATCTGGTCAGCCACGATTTCGGTGGTGTAGCGCTCGATGTTTTCCTTGTCGGTCCACTTGCGCGTCTTCAGGCGGCCTTCGACGTAGACCGAACGGCCCTTCTTCAGGTATTCGCCGGCGATTTCGGCCAGGCGGTTATAGAAGACGACACGGTGCCATTCCGTTTCTTCGCGCTTTTCGCCGCTGTTCTTGTCCTTCCACTGGCTGGTGGTGGCCAGCGACACGTTGCAGATCGCTGCGCCGTCGGGGCTGTAACGCACTTCGGGGTCGCGCCCCAGGTTGCCCACGATGATGACCTTGTTGACCGATGCCATGGCGATCTCCTGTTGCGGTGGAAAGCCGGCGGGCCGCTGGGGCCGGCGCCTGGCCATTCGTCACCTGAATTTTCAGAAACGACGCCGGCTGTGGGCCAGGGCGCCGGGGACGCTTGCAATTCGCAACGCATCGCTGGTCCGGCCCCGGCTGTGCCGGCGTGAAGGGACGTATTATCGGGCATAACCGTCCCGGCGAGCAAAGCCAGGGAGGACGAGCACGTCCACCCCCGCCAGGACAGCGGCAACGGGCGCCCGAGCCCAAAGGAAGGGATCGTGCGAAACCCCCTGCGCCTGCCCTTGGCCAGAATGGCCAGATGCCTGGCCGTCCCGCTGGTGGTGATCCTGGCGCTGGCCGGCTGCTCGGGTACCCAGGTGCTGAATGCCCTGGCCTCTTCCAGCACCTACACACTGCAGGCCGACGTGCCCTACGGCCCCGAGCCCAGGCACCGGCTGGACATCTACACGCCCACCCAGCCGGCGGCCACGCCCGCACCGGTGGTGGTGTTCTTCTACGGCGGCACCTGGCGCGAGGGCTCGCGCCAGGATTACCTCTTCGTAGGCGAGGCGCTGGCCTCGCGCGGCATCATGGCGGTGGTCGCCGATTACCAGCTCTATCCCGCCGTCACGTACCCCAGCTTCCTGCACGATTCGGCCAAGGCGGTGGCCTGGACGGCGCGCCACATCGCCGGCCTGGGCGGCGACCCCAACAAGCTCTTCGTGATGGGCCACAGCGCGGGCGGCTACAACGCGGCCATGGTGGCGCTGGACCCGCGCTGGCTGGGCGCCGAGGGCCTGAGCCCGGGCATCCTGGCCGGCTGGCTGGGGCTGGCCGGCCCCTATGACTTCCTGCCCATCGAGAACCCGGATGTCATGCCCGTGTTTTCCTTCCCGGGCACGCCCACTGACTCGCAACCCATCCACCACGCCAGCGCCCAGGCGCCCCGCACCTTCCTGCGCGCGGGGACCGGCGACACGGCGGTGGAACCGCAACGCAACACCATGCAGCTGGCGCGGCTGCTGGGCGAGGCAGGCGTGAAGGTGGACTTCCGGCTGTATTCGGGCGTGGGGCACGTGATGATGGCCGGCTCGCTGGCCTGGCCCTTGCGCGCCTGGGCACCGGTGCTGGACGACGTGTCGGCCTTCGTGCTGGCGCCGCCTTGAACCTGGCACGCGCAGGCGGCGGGAAGGCCGGGCGGATGCCCGGCCTTGTTTCCGCCCTTTTTTCCTATTTCAGGCCCGCCGCGCCATCCCGCATCTCGTGCAGCAGGAACTGGCGGTCGCAGTCCAGGTAGTCCTCGACGTGGATCAGCAACTGTTCCGCATCCACCTGCACGACGGCATACTGAGGCTGCTCATGGCTGCCGATGATGCATTGCGCCGACCCGTGCAGGTCCAGTGCAACCTGGTGGTTCGTGCCGCGCAGCGTGGAATAGCCCATGCCGCGATACTGCCCGCAGATCGGCCGGTGGATATGGCCGAAGAACACGTGGCGGATACGCGCCTCGTGGCCGGCGATGGCCGCGAGCAGCGGCGCAGGATCGCGCAGCGACAGGAAATCCATGCTGGGAATGCCGATCGGGAAGAACGGGTGGTGCATGAAGAGCAGCACCGGCCTGTCCGTTTCCGCCAGACGCGCCCGCAGCCACGCCGCGCGCGTCTCGCAGTACACGCCCCAGTGGACGCCGGGCTCGTTGGTATCCAGGAACAGCGCGAGGTGGCTGCCGAAATCCACCGAATACTGGATGAACCCGTGTTCGTCCTGCGCCACGTCGGGAAAATATTCCTTGAAGACGACGCGGCTGTCGTGGTTGCCCAGGATCGGATAGACCGGCAGTGTCAGGGCAGACAGGCATTCGCGCAGATGCGCATAGGCTTGCGCGTGGCCGTGATGGGTCAGGTCGCCCGTCACCACGACCGCCTCGGCGTCGGGCTGGCGCGCAAGCAGATGCGCGATGGCCTGCCGCAGGCGCTGCTTGGGGTTGGTGCCGTACAGCTCGCCGCCGTCGGCGACGAGATGGGTGTCAGTCAAGTGGATGAACTTCATCGCGGGTCTCCTACTTGCCCAGCAGCGCCTGGACGTCGCGCGTCATGGCGTCGAGCGCGGCTTGCGGCGCCACCGACTTGTCGAACACGGTCTGCAGGTGATCGTTGATGACGTCGGTGATCTTCAGGCCGTTCTCGCCCGGGAAGGCGTACCAGCCCGTCAGCCACGGCAACTGGCGCACGGCGGTGTACTGGTTGGGATTGGCATCGTAATAGCCCTTGAGCATCGCAGGGTCGTCGACCGGCAGCGTATTGGCGGGGAAATAGCCCGTGCCCTTCGTCATCAGGGTCGCGCCTTCCGGCCCCGTGACGAACTTGATGTACTCCCAGGCGGCTTTCTGGCGCGCCGGGTCCTTGGCGAACATCATGGCGACGTTGCCGCCGGCGGGCACGCGCGCCTCCTTGCCATAGGTGGGGAAGTAGCCAGTCACCATCTTGAACCTGCCGCCGATCTGTTTCTCGATGACGCCCAGGCGCGAGGTCGACGACGAGAGCACGGCGAGTTTGCCTGCCGCGAAGAGCTGGCTGGCTTCCTTGTAGGTCAGGTTCTGCATGGTGCCGTGTTCGACCATCCGGCCCATCTGCGCGATGGAGGATTTGCCGGCTTCGCCGTCGAAGGCCACCTTCGTTTCCGTGGCATCCAGCATGGTGCCGCCCTTGGAAAACACGATGGACTGCCACAGCCAGTTGCCCGTGATCTCCCAGTCGAAGTGGAGCCCGTTGGTGCCGGGATTGGCCTCGCGTGACTTGTCGGCCAGCGCGATGATGTCGTCCCAGGTCCTGGGCAGCGCATCGGCGCTGGCGCCGGCCTTGGCCAGCAGGTCCATGTTGTAGTAGACGATGGGCGTGGAAAGCGAGAAGCCGATGCCGGCCTGCTTGCCGTTGATCTGCCCCAGCGACATCAGCGCGGGGCTGTAGCCACTGGCGTCCCAGCCTTTTTCAGCCTGGATGAAAGGCGTCAGGTCGACCGCGATGCCGCGGTCCACGAACACGCGCTGGCGATTCAGCCCCTGGAAGGAGACGTCGGCCAGCTGGCGGGTCACGGCTTGGCGCAGGGCCTGTTGCGCCGCGACCTCGTAGTCCGGCGTGGGCGCGCGGAATTTCACGGTGTAGTCAGGGAATTTTTCGGTGAAGCGCTGGGCGATCTGCGCATGCACGGCATTGAACATGTCGGGATAGGGGTAGTCCACGACGAGTTCGATCCTGGCCGCCTGGGCCGTGCCGCACAGCAGGGAGAGGCCGGCCAGGAGGCCGGACAGAAACTTGGATTGCATGGTGATTCCTTTCAACCTTTGACACCCGAGAGGGTGACGCCTTCGATGAAGCGCTTCTGCGCCGACAGAAAGAACAGCAGCAACGGCAGGGTGATGATCACCGTGCCTGCCATCAGAGGGCCATAGTCCGTGCCGGCTTCCTCGTTCCTGAAGAACATGGTGCCCAGCGGCGGCGTGGCGAGATCCGTGGTGTTGATGACCAGCAAGGGCCAGAAATAGTCGTTCCAGTGCCAGACCACCGAGAAGATCGAGAACGCGATCAGCGCAGGCATGGCGGCCGGCATCATGACGCGCCAGACCAGTTCGAACTCGCCCATGCCGTCGAGCCGCGCGGCATGGATCAGGTCGTCCGGCACGCCCAGGAAGAACTGGCGCATGAGGAAGATGCCGAACCCCGAGGCAATGAAGGGGATGATCAGCGCAGCGGTGGTGTCCAGCAGGCCCACCTGGTAGAGCAGGATGTAGAGCGGGATCGCGGTCGCCTGGAAGGGAATCATCAGCGACAGCATCACCAGGCCCCAGGCCAGCCGCTTGCCGCGAAACCTCAGCTTGGCGAAGCAATAGGCGGCGGGCAGCGACACGAGGACCTGCAGGACCAGGATGCCGGCGCAGACCACCACGCCGTTGAACAGATAGCGCAACAGCGGCACCTGGGTCAGCGCACGGGTGTAGTTCTCCACGGCGGCCCATTGCTGGGGCAGCAGGTGGAAGCCATCGCGGAAGATCTCGTCGGCGGGCTTGAGCGAGGTGGACACCATCCACACGAAGGGCAGCAGGAAGACAGCGCTGCCGGCAAGCAGCACCACATGCCGGAAGAGCCGCCAGGCCAATGAAGGGTGCAGGGGAGATGCCATCAGTCTTGCGTCCTCTTCGTCGCCATGCTGCCCCGGAACACCAGGCGGCGCCATGCCGCCGGACGTTGGCCCGAGGTGGCGGAACGGCCTTCCATGCCGGCCTGCTGGAGCAGCGTCAGCACCGCGATGCAAGCCACGAACACCACCACCATGGCGGCGGCGTAGCCCATGCGGAAGAAGCCGAAGCCCTCGGCGTAGATCGTGTGCAGCAGCACTTCGGTGGATTTGTTCGGGCCGCCCTGGGTCAGTGCATGCACGGTGTCGAAAACCTGCAGCGAACGTATGCCGCACACGGTCACGACGAAAAGCATGGTCGGCCCCAGCATGGGCAGCGTCACCCGCAGGAAACGGTCCACCGGATGGCGCATGCCATCGAGCAGGCTGGCGTGGCGCAGTTCGGCGGGAATGTTCTTCAGGCCGGCCAGGAACATCACCAGCGCCAGGCCGGACATCTGCCAGATGCCGATGGCTGCCAGCGAAGGCAACGCAAGGCTGTAATCCTTCAGCCAGTTGCGCGGGGCCGCGCCGAACCAGCCCAGCGCATGGTTCAGGAAGCCGGCGGCGGGGTGCATCAGGAACTGCCACACGACAGCCATCGCGATGAGCGTCGAGGCAACCGGCATGAAGAGGGCCGTGCGATAGAACCCTCGCCAGGTGTGGTGCGATTCGATCAGCAAGGCCGCGCCCAGGCCGACCACGATTGCGCCCACGGACACCATCACGAGGTAGTACACGGTGTTGGCGAAGCTCTTGCGGAACGTGTCGTCATTCCACAGGTCCACGTAGTTGCCCAGGCCCACCCAGTTCCAGCTGGCGGCGCCGAACTGCCAGTCGGTCAGCGACATCAGTGCGACCACGGCCAGCGGCAGCACGAGCAACAGCAGCGTCAGCACCAGGCTTGGGCCCAGCAACAGGGAGACTTGCAGCGGCTTGATGCGCATCTGCCCCTCCCTACGCGGCCAGGGGTAGCGCCGCAGCGCCGGCGGGCAGGCTGTTGCCCTGTGCGTCGAAGGCATGCCAGGCTGGCAGCGGCACATGCAGGCTCAGCGTATCTCCAGGCCTTACCGTGGCCTGCGCGTCCAGCACCACCACCACTTTCGTGCCGCAAGCCGCCGTCAGTGTCACCATGCATTCGGCGCCCGTAAATTCCACCAGCGCGACGGTGCCCTGCACCGCGAGACTGTGCGGCGCGGGCGCCAGGGACGCGGCGTGCGGCCGGAAGGCCAGCCGCGCCGCCCGCGCGGGAAATCGTTCATCCAGCGGCTGGCCTTGCAGGCAGGGGCGGCCTGCCGCATCGGGCGTCACCGCCAGGAAGTTGATGCGCGGCGCGCCGACGAAAGCCGCGACGTCGGCGTGGCGCGGCGTGTGGTAGATCTCCTGCGGCGTGCCCAACTGCAGGATGCGGCCACCTTTCATCACCGCCACGCGGTCCGACATGGACATGGCTTCGTGCTGGTCGTGCGTCACGTAGACGAAGGTGACGCCCAACTTGTCGTGCAGCTGGCGGATCTCGCTGCGCAGCGATTGGCGCAGGTTCGCATCCAGGTTCGAGAGCGGTTCGTCGAACAGGAAGAGCGACGGCCTTCGCACCATGGCGCGCGCCAGGGCGACGCGCTGGCGCTGGCCCCCCGAGAGTTGCGCGGGCTTGCGCGACCAGAGGTGCTCGATGCCCAGCGTGGCCGCGACCTGGCGGCCTTGCTCACGCGCTTCGCGCAACGCGCGCCGCGTGGCCGGGCTGAGCCAGCGCGCGCCCGGCAAGCGCTGCGCGAAGCCCAGGCTGCGCATATAGAGCGGCGTGCAGATGTTGTCGCCCACGGTCATGTGCGGATAGAGCGCATAGGATTGGAAGACCATGGCGCAATCCCGTTCGCCCGGCGACTGTGCAAGCACGTCGACATTCCCTTTGCGCAGCGTGCCCGCGTCCGGCTGCTCCAGGCCCGCCAGGAGCTTGAGCAACGTCGACTTGCCGCAGCCCGATGCGCCCAGCAGGGTCAGGAATTCGCCATCGCGGATGGTCAGCGAAAGCGAATCGAGCACGGTCGTACCGTCGTAAGACTTGCTGATCTGGTCCAGGACGATGTCACTCATGTGCCGTCTCCATCGTGGCAGCGGGTTGGCGCGCCAGCCATTGCGTCAGATCGTGCGCGTCGTGGTAGCGGAAGACCGCGGGGTCGAGGTCTTCCGGCACGGCGTGATAGCCGCCCAGATGCGCGGCGAACGCGATGCCCGCACGATCCGCGCATTGCGCGTCGACATGCGAGTCGCCCACGAAAATCGCCTGTGCCGGGGCGCAGCCAAGGCGCGCCAGCAAGGCCTGCGGCGCCGCAGGGTCGGGTTTGGGCGGCAGGCCATCGTCCAGGCAATGGACCTGCGCGAAGCACGCCAGCCAGTCTTGCCGGGCCAGCAAGGCCAGCGTCGAGGCGCGGTCGCGGTTGGTGCAAAGCGCCAGGCGGTAACCGGCCTCCACCAAGGCCTCCAGGAGACGGGCCGCCCCCGGATAGGGCCGGGCCTCCAGCAAGGTGCGCGCGGCGTAATGGCGTGCCATGTCCGCCTGGGCCTCGCGAGCCTGAGCGCCGGTGTGCGCGGATTGGCGCGCCGCCAGGGCGAACATGGCGTCGATGCCCTGGCTGAGCATGTGGCGCAGCGCGGCGGGATCGAGCGTGGCACCGGGCGCGGTCACGTAATGGACGGCACGCAGGAGGCTGGGCCATGTGTCCAGCAAGGTGCCGTCCAGATCGAAAATGATCGTGTCGTAAGCATGTAGCGGAGTCATGCTTCGCACTTTAATGATCGATTGTGACGACAAAATGAACGATTTAACGCAAATGCACCATAAACGATCATCCATGACAGAGAGGACAATCGTCTTTTTGCCATGATATGGTGTGCGGCTCGCCCTCCATTTCGATCAAATATGCTCAAAATCGAACGCCAGCAGCGCATTCTCGCGCTCATGCAGGAAACCAATGCGGTCACGGTGCGCGATCTGGCGCAGGCCTTCTCGATTTCGCCCATCACGGTCCGCCGCGACCTGCTGGAACTGGGAGAAAAAGGGTTGCTGGCACGCACGCATGGCGGTGCGGTCGCATCCACCGAAGTGCTGGCCGAGGGCAATGCCCGCTATGAGATGTACAACTATGCCGAGCGGCACCATCAGCAGTCGGCCGAAAAGGCGGCCATTGCGGAATGCGCGGCCCAATACATCTCGGACGGCGACAGCATCCTCATCAATGCCGGCACCACCGCGCATGCCCTGGCCCAGGCGCTGCGCGGCCATCAGGACCTGCACGTCATCACCAACGGCCTGACCGTCGCCGCAGCGGCGGGCCAGAGCCGCTTGGCGCATGTGTACGTGCTGGCAGGCCGGCTCGACACGCGCAAGCAGGCCACGATAGAGCGCGCAGACAACGACACGCTGTCGGGCATCCAGATCCGGGAGGTTTTCCTTGGCGTGCACGCGGTATCGGCGGCTGGCATTTTCATGCGCGACAGCGAGGATGCGGCCATGAACCGCGCCTTCATCTCGGCTGCCAGCCGCGCCACGGTCCTGGCGGACCACACGAAGCTCAAGGCCTATGCCAGCTTCCGCATCTGTGCGTGGGACAACGTGCAGCGTCTGGTCACGGACCCGGCGGCGGACCCTGACGTGGTCGCGGCGATCCGCGCCCAGGGCGTGGAAGTGGTGATCAGCGGATAGCCACGCAGGCAGGCGCTGCCTGCCCAGGGCATCAACCCGGCTTGCGCAGCGCCCAGGTAACGGCCAGCCACACCGCGGCCACGCCCGCGGCCGCCAGGAAGACGGCGTCCGGGCCGCCGCGCGAGGCCAGCCAGCCGCCGGTGACACCGCCCGTGAACAGGCCCGCGGCCTGGGCGGTGTTGTAGAAGCCCAGGGCAAGGCCCTTGAACTCGGGCGGCGCGGTGCGCGACACCAGCGAAGGCTGCAGGGCTTCCAGCACATTGAACATGACGAAGAAGCCCGTGAGCGCCAGCGCCAGCGCCATGAAACCGCCGCTGGCCCAGGGCAGCAGCGCGCAGACCACGACCAGCCCCGCCACGGCGCCCAGCAGGGCCTGCTTGTGCGCGCGGCGCTTCTCGGCGGCGAAGATGATGGGCACCATCAAGACGAAGGACCCCAGGATGACGGGCAGGTAGACCTGCCACAGCGCCTGCGGCGCCAGGCTGCCCACGCGCGCCAGCAGTGCCGGCATGACGACGAAGAGCGCGATCTGGATGAAGTGCAGGCAGAAGACGCCGAAGTTCAGGCGCAGCAGGTCGCCATGCAGCAGCACCTCGCGCATGCGCGCGGGCTCGCCCACCGGCGCGGCGCGCGGCACGACGGGCACCAGCGTCAGCACGACGACCACGCTGGCCAGCCCCAGGCAGGCGATCACCCAGAAGAGACCGCCCAGGCCGCCCCAGCCTACCAGCACGGGCGCCAGGACCAGCGACACCGCGAAGGACAGGCCGATGGAGCCGCCCACCATCGCCATGGCGCGGGTGCGGACCTCGGGGCGGGTGGCGTCGGCCAGCCAGGCGGTGATGGCCGCCGAGATGGCGCCGGCGCCCTGGATGGCGCGGCCGATGGTGATCCAGAAGACATCATCGGCCAGCGCACAGACGACGCTGCCGCCGATGAAGAGCGCCAGCCCGGCCAGGATGACGGGGCGCCGCCCCCAGCGGTCGGACGCCAGGCCGAAGGGGATCTGCATGAAGGCCTGGGTCAGGCCGTACATGCCCAGTGCCAGGCCCACGCGCTTGGGATCGTCGCCGCCGGGCAGGCCCTGCGCCGCCACGGCGAAGACCGGCAGCAGCAGGAAGAGGCCCAGCATCCGGCAGGCGAACAGGCCCGCCAGCGCCACGCTGGCGCGGCGCTCGTCGGATGTCATCTTGATGGAGGGTGAAGCCGACATCGGGAAAGGGCTCTTCGAAACGGCCGGCGGGCATCATCACGCCGGCGGGTTGGGCGCGCTATAGTACCAAGTTGGCCTTCGCGCCACTTTGCGCCAGATCGTCCCGGTCTGGCGTTTCATGCATTCAAACGCGGGGCCCGGGTCCATGGCTCGAGTCCGGCGTGTCAACGAGCGCCAGAACCGCCTGATGGACGAGATACGTATCCGGGGTGCCCGCACCCACAATCTCAAGAACGTCTCCCTGGACCTGCCGCGCCAGAAGCTGGTGGTGGTGACCGGCCTGTCCGGCTCGGGCAAGTCGTCGCTTGCGTTCGACACGCTGTATGCCGAGGGCCAGCGCCGCTACGTGGAAAGCCTGTCGGCCTACGCGCGCCAGTTCCTGCAGCTGATGGACAAGCCCGACGTGGACCTGATCGAAGGCCTGTCGCCCGCGATCTCCATCGAGCAGAAGGCCGCCGGCCACAACCCGCGCTCCACCGTCGGCACCATCACCGAGATCCATGACTACCTGCGCCTGCTGTATGCGCGGGTGGGCACGCCCTATTGCCCCGAGCACGGCCTGCCGCTGGAAGCGCAGAGCGTGAGCCAGATGGTGGATGCCGTGCTGGCCTGGCCGGCCGAGACGCGCCTGGCGATCCTGGCGCCGCTGGCCCGCGCCCGCAAGGGCAGCTTCGAGGACGAAAGCGCGTCGCTGCAGGCGCAGGGCTTCGTGCGCCTGCGCGTGAACGGCGAGATGGTGGAACTGGACAGCCTGCCGCCGCTGAAGAAGAACGAGAAGCACGACATCGACGTGGTGGTGGACCGCCTGCGCGTGCGCCCGGAAAGCCAGCAGCGCCTGGCCGAGAGCTTCGAGACCGCGCTGGGCCTGGCCGAAGGCCGCATCATCGCGCTGGACATGGACTCCGGCCGCGAGCAGATGTTCTCCAGCCGCTACGCCTGTCCCGTGTGCAGCCACGGCCTGCCCGAGCTGGAGCCGCGGCTGTTCAGCTTCAACAACCCGGTGGGCGCCTGCCCCAGTTGCGACGGCATCGGCCAGCTGGGTTTCTTCGATCCCAAGCGTGTCGTGGCCTTCCCGGAACTGAGCCTGGCCTCCGGCGCCATCCGCGGCTGGGACCGCCGCAACGCCTTCACGCATTCGCTGCTGACCAGCCTGGCCACGCACTACGACTTCGACATCGAATCCCCGTTCGAAAGCCTGCCCGAGGACACGCGCCACATCGTGCTGTATGGGTCGGGCCAGGAGGAAATCTCCTTCTTCTACCTGAACGAGAAGGGCAAGAGCTCGGTCAAGCGCCACCCCTTCGAAGGCGTCATTCCCAACCTGGAGCGGCGCTGGCGCGAAACCGATTCGCCGGCCGTGCGCGAGGAACTGGGCAAGTACCGCGCCATCCGCACCTGCCCGGACTGCGGCGGCTCGCGCCTGCGTCCCGAGGCGCGCCACGTGCGCATCGGCGACGATGAGCCGGGCAGCTACCTGCCGCGCGCCACGCTCGCCTCGCCGGGCAGCCGCATCGAGAAGGAAGCGCGCGGCCGCGAGTCGGGCCTGGCCATCTATGAAGTGGAGGCGATGCCCCTGTCGGACTGCCTGGCGTGGTTCCGCAAGCTGGCGCTGACCGGCGCGCGCCAGGAGATCGCCGAGCGCATCGTGCGCGAGATCGAGGCGCGCCTGGCCTTCCTGAACAACGTGGGCCTGAATTATCTGTCGCTGGACCGCAGCGCCGACACGATCTCGGGCGGCGAAGCCCAGCGCATCCGCCTGGCCAGCCAGATCGGCTCGGGCCTGACGGGCGTCATGTACGTGCTGGACGAGCCGTCCATCGGCCTGCACCAGCGCGACAACGACCGGCTGATCGGCACGCTGAAGCACCTGCGAGATCTCGGCAACAGCGTCATCGTGGTCGAGCACGACGAGGACATGATCCGCGAGGCCGACTGGGTCGTGGACATGGGCCCGGGCGCCGGCGAACACGGCGGCCAGGTGGTGGCCGACGGCACGCCCGAGCAGGTGCAGCAGTCGCCGGCCTCGCTGACCGGCCAGTTCCTGAGCGGCGCGCGCGAAATCGCCGTCCCCAGGCGCCGCGCCTTCGACGACGAGCAGGTGTGGCTGGAGCTGACGGGCGCCACGGGCAACAACCTGAAGTCGGTGGACCTGCGCATCCCGGCCGGACGGCTGGTGTGCATCAGCGGCGTCTCGGGCTCGGGCAAGTCGACGCTGGTGAACGACACGCTGGCGACCGCCGTGTCGCGCGCGCTGCACAACGCCCAGACCGAACCCGCGCCCTATGTGGCCATGAACGGCCTGGAGCATTTCGACAAGATCATCAGCGTCGACCAGAGCCCCATCGGCCGCACGCCGCGCAGCAATCCGGCCACCTACACGGGCCTCTTCACGCCCATCCGCGAACTCTTCGCGGGCGTGCCGGAAGCCCGCAGCCGCGGCTACGACCCGGGCCGCTTCAGCTTCAACGTGAAGGGCGGCCGTTGCGAGGCCTGCCAGGGCGACGGCGTGGTGAAGGTGGAAATGCACTTCCTGCCCGACATGTACGTGCCCTGCGACACCTGCCACGGCAAGCGCTACAACCGCGAGACGCTGGAAATCCGCTATCGCGGGCGCAACATCAGCGAGGTGCTGGACCTGACGGTGGAGCAGGCGCTGGAATACTTCGACTCGGTGCCCGCCATCTCGCGCAAGCTGCACACGCTGGTGGACGTGGGCCTGTCGTATGTGCGCCTGGGCCAGAGCGCCACGACGCTGTCGGGCGGCGAGGCGCAGCGCGTGAAGCTGTCGCTGGAGCTGTCGCGCCGCAGCACCGGGCGCACGCTGTACATCCTGGACGAGCCCACCACCGGCCTGCACTTCGCCGACATCGAACTGCTGCTGCAGGTGCTGAACCAGCTGGTGGAAGCCGGCAACACGGTGGTGGTCATCGAGCACAACCTGGACGTCATCAAGACCGCCGACTGGGTGGTCGACATGGGCCCCGAGGGCGGCGGGGGCGGCGGCCGCATCGTGGCGCAAGGCACGCCCGAAGACGTGGCGGCCTCCGCCGACAGCCACACCGGCAAATACCTGGCGCGCGTGCTGAAGCGCTGAGCCCGCCGCTCAGTCGCCCAGCGCCCGCCCCTCGCGCCGGGGGTCGGCGCCGCCTTCCAGCGTGCCATCGCGCTGGATCACGATGCCATGCACGCCGCTGGGAAACGGCAGCACCTGCACGGCATGGCCCATGCCCTGGAGCGCGGGCGCCAGCTTCGCCACCGACGTGCCCGCCTCCAGTTCCGTCGCCTTGTTGCGGCTGCCGAAGTTCGGCAGGTCGATGGCCGCCTGGATGTCCAGGTTCCAGTCCAGCACCCCCACCAGCGTCTTGGCGACGTAGTTGATGATGGCGCTGCCGCCCGGCGAGCCCAACACCATGTAGGGCTGGCCGCTGCGGAACACGAGCGTGGGCGCCATGGAGCTGCGCGGACGCTTGCCCGGCTCGACGCGGTTGGCCGCGGCGCGGCCGGCGTCGTCGGTGCCCGACAACGAGAAGTCCGTCAGTTCATTGTTGAGCAGGAAACCGCGCACGAAGATCTTGCTGCCGAACTCCGATTCGATGGTGGTGGTCATGGACAAGGCATTGCCGTCGTCGTCCACCGCCACCAGGTGGCTGGTGCTGGGCAGCTCGGGCGTGGCGTCCACGCCGCGCTGCGCCAGCAGGCCGGCGGGGTCGCCCGGCGCGGCCTCGCCCATGCTGCGGTCCGGGCGTATCAACGCGCCACGCGCCTGCACATAGACGGGATCCAGCATGGCCTTGACCGGTACGTCCACGAAATCCGGATCGGCCACATACCGGTCGCGGTCGGCATAGGCCAGGCGGCCTGCCTCCGAGAAAAAGTGCACGGCCGCCAGCGACGCGGGCTTCTGCTCACGCAAGGCATGCTGCTCCAGCATGCCCAGCATCTGCAGCACCGCGATGCCGCCGCTGCTGGGCGGCGCCATGCCGCACACCTGGTAAATGCGATAACGCCCGCACACCGGCTCGCGCTCGCGCGCCTGGTAGCCGCGCAGGTCGGCCTCCGACAGGTCGCCTGGCACCGCATGGCCGCGCACGGCCGCCACGATGTCGCGCGCGATCGGGCCGGTATGGAACGCGTCCGCGCCGCCCGCGGCCACCGCGCGCAACACCTCGGCAAACGCGGGATTCTTCAGCCGATGGCCCACCGGCCAGGCGGCGCCGTCGGCTTGCAGGAAATACGCCGCCGCCGCGGGCTGGCGCGCCAGCGCACGATTGCCTGCGGTCAAGGCGTGCAGGCGCGGCGACACGGGAAAACCTGCCTCGGCCAGGTCGATGGCGGGCTGGAACAGCGTGGCCCAGGGCAGTTTTCCATGCTGGCGATGCGCCAGTTCCAGCATGCGCAGCAGCCCGGGCGTGCCAACCGACAGCCCGCTGTTGACCGCGGCATCGAACGGGATCGCCTTGCCGTCCTTCAGGAACCGGTCCGCACCCGCCGAGGCCGGCGCGGTCTCGCGGCCATCGTAGCTGCGCAGCATCTGGTCTCTGGCGGTGTAGAGCATGAGGAAAGCGCCCCCGCCGATGCCCGAGGACTGCGGCTCGACCAGGTTCAACACCAGCTGCGCGGCAATGGCCGCATCCATCACGCCGCCGCCCTTGCGCAGCATGCGCTGTCCGGCTTCCGACGCCAGCGGGTTCGCCGTTGCCACCATGTGCTTGCTTGCGTGCGCCAGGGCATGCGCGCCGCGTCCGCTGGCGGCCTCGGGGTTACGGTCTTCCTGCGCGACAGCGGGCGCGTCCGGCTGCGGTCCGCGCGTCCAGCCCGCCTGCGGCGCCGCCACCAACAACCAGGCCAGCGCGGCCGATGCCAAGGATCTGCAAGGTGACATGTCACGTTCTCCTTCTTTACGTCTTTGGTCTCGCCCGGCACCTGCAATGCTGCGCGCCGCGTCCCGCAACCAGTAGAATTTCCTCACCCTCAAGCCCACCGACCGGGAAGCCCGCGTGTACACCCTGCTCATCGCCAACAAGAACTACTCCTCGTGGTCCATGCGGGCCTGGCTTACGTTGCGCTCGGCCGGCGTGCCCTTCCAGGAGCGCAAGCTCACGCTCTTCTCGGCGGAGTTCAGCCGCGAGATTGCCGGCGCCAGCCCCGCCGGGCTTGTCCCGGTCCTGCTCGATGAAGGCTTTGCCGTGTGGGACTCGCTGGCCATCTGCGAATACGTGGCCGAGCGGCACCCGGAAGCCGGTCTGTGGCCCGCCGAGGCGCGTGCCCGTGCCCGTGCCCGCTCGCTGGCCTCGCAGATGCACAGCGGCTTCATTCAGCTGCGCAGCGCGCTGCCCATGAACATCGAAGCCAACCTGCCCGGCATCGATTTCCCGCAAGCCGCTCGCGAAGACATCACACGGCTGCAATCGCTGTGGCTGGACACCCGCCGCGAATTCGGCCGCGGCGGCCCGTTCCTCTTCGGCAACTTCTCGGCCGCCGATGCGTTCTATGCCCCGGTGGTCAGCCGCTTCCAGACCTACGGCATCACGACATCGGCGCCGGTACAGGAATACATGGACGCCGTCTGCGGCCTGCCCGCCTTCCAGCAATGGTGCCAGGAGGCGCGCGAGGAAGGCGTCTTCGTCCCGGAAGACGAACCCTACCGCAAGCAGCGCTGAGCGCCCGCAGGCAACCTTGCTTTACAGCACGCCCGCCTTGCGCAGGCTCTCCTGCGTGGCGGGCTCGCAGGCAAGCGGCTTGCCCGCGTCCAGCTCGCAACGCTGCGCGCCATCGCCCGTCCACACGTCATAGAGCTTGCCCGGCGCCTCATCGCGCCCTGGCAGGTTGCGGCCATCCCAGCGGCCCCAGCTCACGCGCAGCGGCGAACCGGCGCCGCACTTGCGGCCGCCCTGCTTTTCACACGCGCTGAAGGCCGCCTGCAGCGCGGCCATCTCGGTGGGGTAGCCGCACACCAGGCCTTGCGACAGTTCATTGCCCGAGCCCGCGTGCACCGCCGCCACCCAATTGCCGGCGCACAGCGCCTGCACCGTCACCGAGGGATCGGTGCCCGGCCGGCCCTGGCCGCGCTGGCGCAACACCAGCGCGGGCACGTCATCCTGCTTGAGCGTATCGACGAAGAACAGGCGGCAGGCGGCTTGCGGCTCGCACACCTGCACGATCACCAGCCGGTTGGGCCCTTCGACGTTGCCATGCACCGTCAGCGGCGTGCCGGTGGGCGCGGGCGGCAGGGATTGCTGGTCCTGCGCCTGGGCGCCGCCGGCCAGGCCGGCGAACAAGGCGGCAACCGCCAGGGCGGCAGGCAGGGAAGAATGGGGCTTGCGTCGTGATGACATGCGGGTCTCCTCTGTGGTCCTGCGGACGCGGTGCAACGAATGGGCCAACATGACCCGGTCGGGATCGACTCGGTCAGATCGACTCGGTCAGATCGACTCGTCCATGTGGAACAAGCGCCGGTGCTCGCGGATGGCGTAGCGGTCGGTCATGCCGGCAATGTAATCAGAAATGGCGCGGGCCTGCGCGGTGTCGCCCTTGCGCCGGTAATCCGGGGGCAGCAGGCGCGGTTCGTCCAGGAAGGCGTTGAACAGTTCGCGCACGATGCGCCGCGCCTTCGTGGTCATGCGCATGACCTTGAAATGACGGTACAGATTGGCGAACAGGAAGCGCTTGAGTTCCTCGGCCTCGCGGCGCACGGGCTCGGAGAACCCCGCCAGCGCCGGGCTGCTGCGCACGTCGTCGACGCTGCGCGGATCGGCGTCGGCAATGCGCCCGGCCGTGGACGCGGTCAGGTCGGTGATGAACGCGTTGATCATGCGCCGGATCGTTTCGGTCGTCAGGCGCTTGACCGGCAGCCCGGGATACTGGGCTTCGACGCCGCGATAGTGGCGCGCAAAACCCTCCAGTTCCAGCAAGCCGTCCAGCGTGATCAGGCCCGAACGCAGGCCGTCGTCGATGTCGTGGTTGTTGTAGGCGATCTCATCGGCCAGGTTGGCCAGCTGCGCCTCGACCGAAGGCTGGCTGCGGTCGAGGAAACGCTGGCCCACTTCGCCCAGCAGCCGCGCATGGGCAACCGAGCAATGCTTCAGGATGCCCTCGCGCGTCTCGAAGCACAGGTTCAGGCCGTTGAAGGCCGCATAGCGCTCTTCGAGTTCGTCGACTACGCGCAGGCTTTGCAGGTTGTGCTCGAAGCCGCCCGCCTCGGGCGCGCGCTCGCGCATGCAGGCGTTCAGCTCGTCCTGGCCGGCATGGCCGAAAGGGGTGTGTCCCAGATCGTGCGCCAGCGCGATGGCCTCGATCAGGTCTTCGTTCAGGCGCAGGCTGCGCGCCAGCGTGCGGGCGATCTGCGCCACTTCCAGGCTGTGCGTGAGCCGTGTACGGAAGAGATCGCCCTCGTGGTTCACGAAGACCTGGGTCTTGTATTCCAGCCGGCGGAAGGCATTGGCGTGGATGATGCGGTCGCGGTCGCGCTGGAACTCGCTGCGGTTGGCGGGCGCGGCCTCGGGATGCCGGCGGCCGCGGGTGCGCGCGGGGTCGCAGGCGTAAGGCGCCAGGCCCGCAGGCGGAAGAACGCCAGCCGCGGGGTTGGCCGCAGGGTCGGCCTTCGTTGCAATCACGTCGGCCGTCCCGGTCATGCTGGGCTCGCTTGCTGGGGATTCAGGTGGATGGCCTGTTCGACAGGCAGGCAGGAGGTCAGCGCCAGCACCTCGCGCACCGCCGCTTCCGGCGCGCGCTGCGTCACCGCGCGGCCGATTTCAGGCAAGAGCACGAAGCGGATCTCGCCGCCCTCGGCCTTCTTGTCCACGCGCATGAGGTCCAGCGCGCGGTCGGCGCCCAGGTCGGGCGACACCACCGGGCAGCCGATGGCATCGACCAGCGCGCGCACGCGCGCCACGTCCGCCTCGGGGAAGCCGGTGACGCGCGCCGACAGTTCGGCGGCCTGCACCATGCCACAGCCCACGGCCTCGCCGTGCAGCCACTCGCCATAGCCCAGGCCCGCCTCGATGGCGTGGCCAAAGGTGTGGCCCAGGTTCAGGATGGCCCGCAGGCCCGATTCACGCTCGTCCTGCGAGACCACATAGGCCTTCAGTTCGCAGGAGCGCTGGATGGCGTAGGTGAGCGCCTGCGGGTCCAGCGCGCGCAGCGCGGCCGCGTTGGCTTCGCACCATTCGAAGAACGGCGCGTCGAGGATCAGGCCGTACTTGATGACCTCGGCCAGGCCGGCCGAGATCTCGCGCGCCGGCAAGGTGCGCAGCACGTCGGTATCGATTTCCACCGCCACCGGCTGGTGGAAGGCGCCAACCATGTTCTTGCCCAGCGGATGATTGATGCCGGTCTTGCCGCCCACCGAGGAGTCGACCTGGGCCAGCAGCGTGGTGGGCACCTGCACGAAGCGCACGCCACGCATATAGGACGCGGCGGCGAAGCCGCACATGTCGCCGATCACGCCGCCGCCCAGCGCCACCAGCACGCCCTTGCGGTCGTAGCGGTGGCTGAGCAGGCCGTCAAAGATCAGGTTCAGGGTCTGCCAATCCTTGTGCGCCTCGCCATCGGGCAGCTCGATGCGCACCACCCGCTTGCCCGTCCTGGCCAGCGCGGCCTCGGCCCGCTCGGCATACAGCGCCGCAATGGTGGGATTGGTGACCAGCGCCACCGCGGTGGCGTCGGCCGGAATGCTGTCCGCCAGGGCGTCCAGCCTGCCCGGGGCGATATGGATGGGGTATTGGCCGCCCGGCGTGTCCACGGCAACGGTCGTCATAGTCGTTTCTCGCAATCTTGCAGCAGGGGGAGGATGGTCTTGACCACGGTGGGCACGGGCATGGCGCCGGTTTCCACGATCAGGTCCGCCACCTCTTGGTAAAGCGGCTCGCGCTGGGTCAGCAGGCTGGCCAGCGTGGCGCGGGGATTCGGGGTGGCCAGCAGCGGCCGGTTCCGGTCACGGCAGGTCCGGCGATACAGTTCGTCGACGTTGGCCCGCAGATAGACGATGACGCCGGACGTTTTGAGGGCCTGGCGGTTCGCCTCGGCCAGGACGGCGCCGCCGCCCGTGGCCAGCACGATGCCGCGGCGCGCGACGCAGGCGGCCAGCGCGGCGGACTCGCGCTTGCGAAAGCCCGTTTCGCCTTCGATCTCGAAGATGGTGGGGATCCGGACGCCGCAGCGCGCTTCCAATTCGTGGTCCAGGTCCAGGAACTCACGGCCCAGCGCCCGGGCCAGGCCCCGGCCGATGGTGGTCTTGCCCGCGCCCATCATGCCCACCAGGATGATGGGCAGGTCATAAGGCAGCGACACGGTCTCGGCCGGCGGCTGGGGGACGGGGTCGGGGGTCGGTGCCGCGTCAGGGCAGGGACTCGAAAGCGCGTTCATCCCGGCATTATCACACTGCGCGGAGTTGCCGGGGCGCTACACTGAACGATTCGGTTACAGAAACCTCTGGCCTACCCGGGTGTCTATGTAAGCTACCCCGTAAAATCGCTGGCGATGAGCAAAACCCCCTCCCCCCGTACCAACAAGCGCGACGAGGCCCCGGCGGCCTCCTCCGGCTCGTGGATCACCCGCTTCCTGGTCAAAAGCGCCATTTTCTTCGCCGGCCTGGGCCTGTGCGGTGCATTGCTGGTCGGCATGGCGCTTGCGCTGGCCTGGCCCAACCTGCCCGACCTGAACGCCATGACGGACTACCGCCCGCGGGTGCCGCTGCGCGTCTTCACGGCGGACAACGTCCTGATCGGGGAATTCGGCGAGGAGCGCCGCAACGTCCTGCGCTTCAACGAGATTCCCGACGTGATGAAGTCGGCGGTGCTCGCGGCCGAGGACGACCGTTTCTACCAGCACGGCGGCATCGACTGGATGGGGGTCGCGCGTGCCGGCCTGACCAACATCATCAGCATGTCCAAGAGCCAGGGGGCCAGCACGATCACCATGCAGGTGGCGCGCAATTTCTACCTGTCCTCGGAAAAGACCTACTCGCGCAAGTTCTACGAACTGCTGCTCACGTTCAAGATCGAATCGCAGCTCACCAAGGACCAGATCCTCGAGCTGTACATGAACCAGATCTACCTGGGCCATCGCGCCTACGGTTTCGCGGCAGCCTCGCGCACCTATTTCGGCAAGCCGCTGGCGGAAGTCACCGCCGCCGAGGCCGCCATGCTGGCCGGCATCCCGAAGGCGCCCTCGCGCTTCAACCCCATCGCCAACTTCCCGCGCGCCGAGCTGCGCCAGCGCTATGTGCTGGGCCGCATGCAATCGCTCGGCTACCTGACGCCCGACGAATACAAGACCGCGATGGCCGAGAAGATCGAGCTGCGCTCGGCCCAGGGAACGCCCGCCGGCGGCTACGCCATCCACGGCGAATACGTCGCCGAACTGGCGCGCCAGCTGCTCTATGGCGTGTACCAGGACAACGTCTATTCGCGCGGCCTGAACATCTACACCACCGTCACCTCCAAGGACCAGGAGGCCGCCTATCGCGCCGTGCGCGAAGGCATCATGGACTACACCCGCCGCGCCCCGTACCCCGGCCCCGAAGAACAGCTTGAGATGCCCGCCGGCATCGAGAACGACGCGGCGGCGCTGGACGAATTCCTGGACCCGGTCTTCGACAAGTACCCCGACAGCCAGGACATGCTGACCGGCGTCGTGCTGGCGGCCAGCCCCACGGAAGTCCGCGTGGCGCGAAGCTCGCGCGAAACCGTGGTGATCAACGACAAGAAGTCCATCGCCATCGTGGCGCGCGCGCTGAATGACCGCGCCAAGCCCGAGGCGCGCCTGCGCCGCGGCTCGGTGGTCTACCTGCACAAGAACGGCGACGACTGGGAAATCCTGAACATGCCTTCGGTGCAGGCGGCTTTCGTGTCGGTGGTGCCGCAGGACGGCGCCATCCGCGCCATGATCGGCGGCTTCGACTACAACCGCGGCAACTTCAACCGCGTGACGCAGGCCTGGCGCCAGCCGGGCTCCAGCTTCAAGCCCTTCATCTATGCGGCCTCGCTGGAGCGCGGCCTGACGCCCGCCACGCAGATCTCGGACATGCCCTTCGAGATGACGGCCGCGCAGACCGGCTCGCGGGCCTGGGCGCCGAAGAACTACGGCGGCGCCTACGAACCCATGCTGACGATGCGCAACGCGCTGTACAAGTCCAAGAACATGGTGTCCATCCGCATCCTGCAGGCCATCACGCCGCAGTACGCGCAGGACTACGTGACCCGCTTCGGCTTCGACAAGTCGCGCCAGCCCGCCGTCCTGCCGATGGCGCTGGGCGCGGGCCAGGTCACCCCGCTGCAACTGGCGGGCGGCTACTCGGTCTTCGCCAATGGCGGCTACCGCATCACGCCCTACCTGATCGACCGCGTCACCGACGCCACCGGCCGCACCATCATGCAATCGCGCCCCACCGTGGCCGGTGACGCCGCGGCACGCGCCATCGACCCGCGCACCGCCTACGTCATGGACGACATGCTGCGTGGCGTGGCCACCTCGGGCACGGCGGCGCGCGCCCGCGCCATCCTGAAGCGCGGCGACATCGCGGGCAAGACGGGCACCACGAACGACTCGGTCGACGCCTGGTTCGCCGGCTACACGCCGTCGCTGGTGGGCATCGCCTGGATGGGCCACGACCAGCCGCGTTCGCTCGGCTCGCGCGAGACGGGCGGCGGCGCATCGATGCCGATCTGGGTGAACTACATGCAGACGGCCCTGAAGGGCGTGCCGGAGCAGCAGCGCACGCGTCCCGACGGCCTGATCGTGGACGGCGGCGAGTTCTACTTCTCCGAGTTCCCGCCCGGCCAGGCCGTGGCCCGCCTGGGCCTGCCCGAGCCGGACTCGCTGGGCGACTTCCTGAACAACCTGATCGGCGGTGGCGGCCCCACCCCGCCCGAGTTGTCGCAGGACGGCAACCCGCCCTGGCGCGAAGGACAGCACGTCACGCCATGACGAGTGAAAAAGGGCGGCCCGCAATGAACTGACCCCCAGAAGTTGGACAGTTTAAAAGTCTAGGTGGCCAAGGCCTTGACCTTCCCCCCCAAATTGGACAGTTCAAAACTGGAGAGTGGCTGCCTCTTTGGGTTGCACTGACCACTTTTGAACGTACTCACGCGGGGTCAGATGACCGAGTGAGCCGTGGGGACGAT